>JAEEGG010007596.1_pt1 | contig 24926 bp, 19 predicted proteins | sample 9134161 | NCBI WGS metagenome assembly JAEEGG01 (sample SAMN16246543, study PRJNA631951) | gut metagenome | biome: gut microbiome; feature: rumen; material: CR-attached | host: Bos | place: Iran: Karaj | collected 2018-10 | reverse complement strand
GCACGCCTTTTTGTATACCGCCGCATTTTCCAGCTTCCTGTCCGCAATCAGCTGCTGCAGTGTATTCTGAAAGTTGAGCGGTTCCTTTGCATCGCGGATAAACGAATCAACGTCAATCGGGGTGATGGCAGGTTCAGATTTTTTGAGGGCGCCAGATTTAGTGGCGACTGCTTCAGCCTTCGTTTCCTCAACAACTAGCTTTTCCTGCGCTTCATAAAATGCAACAGGTTCCGCATTTGATTCAATCGGCGCCGAAAAAAGTGCCCCACGTGCCGACGAGTTTTGCCCCCGCACCATAGAGTTTTCCGCCCGTGCCAATAAGTTCTTCGCAACCGAGCCAACTGCATAATCCGGCCCATCATCCAGCTCCTCCCCCTCATAATTTTCATCAAGGAAGTCCTGAATGTCATCAAAAAGCTTTTCCGAAATCATGTAAGATTTTGGATCATAAACAACAAGCGTAATATCAATATCATTATTAAGCAGAAAGCTGCTGATTTCCTCAACCGCAATCTTAAGCCCCAGCTCTTTTGGGAACCCATAATACCCGGTTGCCAGAAGCGGAATTGCAATACTTTTACACTTAAGCTTTTGTGCAATCTCCAGCGAAGAAGAATAACAGTTCCTCAGGTTCTGCACCGTCTCAGGATTTTTAGAATCGTAATGATTTCCAACCGTGTGGATAATATATTTAATTCCGTTTTTCCGCAGCGCAAAAGATTTAGTTGCCACCGAATGCCCCGGTTCAATCACCCCAATTTTCTGACGCGCCCGCAGCAGCTCTTCCCTGCCCGCCGCATTATAAACAGAAGTATCCGTCCCCTTCCCAATCGTCGGAAAAGGATTCGCCGTATTTACAATAGCATCCGCGTGAACCTTCGTAATGTCATTTCGCACAATTCTGAATGGCATAGGTTTATTATATCACAACAATATACGTTTGACACAGCGTATTTCTGCCAATATACTTTTATTATGTTTAACAAATTAAGGGGACTTCATCTTTTTTTCTTTATGTTACTTTTTACTTCATGCAGCTCAATAAATAAACTTGTTGAGCTGGAACCAAAGGATTGTCTGAACTATACTCTTGAAAACAAAAGTGATGGAATAATCACCGTTGCAGAAATCTCAGTTTCTGAAATCACCCCTGTAGATAAAACAGATCAAACAGATAAAAATGAGCTGAAATCTTCTATTACTGTATACGGTCCAAACGGTCAGATTTTAGAAACAAATCAAAATCTTAATCACATTTACAAAATCGGTTCGCTCACAAAAACAATTACAGCCGCCCTTATATGCAAAGCTAAAAAAGACAACCTGCTTTCGCCTGATGATACAATTGATAAATATCTTGAGCTTCCATCCCGCTTCAAATACCCTACGATAAAATCATTACTTACACATACATCCGGATACAAATCCTTTTATATGGAAAAAGGGATGTCTGCAAATCATCTTAAAAAAAGAAATGATTTTTATGGAATTACAAAGGAGCAGATTCTCAATCGTCTTTCCCGCACAAAAATCAATACAACCAGGCAGCATCAATTTTTGTATTCAAACTTTGGATACACAGTTTTGGGCCTTGTTCTTGAATCAGTTTATAAAAAATCGTATACGCAGCTTGCAAATGATTTTGTACAGAATGAATTAGGCATGACTCACACGTATATTGCAGATGGAAATGGTGACCTGCGCAATTATATGGCATGGGCTCCAGATGATGCATATCTGTGTGCAGGGGCATTCTATTCTACAATAGAAGATATGATTATTTACGCAAAGCTTCAGCTTTCAGAAGATGATGTTTTTGCAGAATGTCACAAGCTGTTAGCCGACATTAACGATAAGGCAACTGTAAACCGTCAGCTTGGAATCAAAATGGATGGAATTGCTTATGCCTGGATTTTCGATAATGATTCGCGTTTCTGGTGGCACAACGGCGGAACCGACAATTACAACTGTTATCTGGGATTCAGCATAGAAAGGCAGAAGGCTGTAATTGTACTTTCAAATCTTCCTCCATCATACAAGATTCCTGCAACCGTTGTTGGTGCAAAAATGATGAAATAAACTTATTCCACCGCAAAAATCGGGCACTTTTGACCCAGGCACTTTTATCACACGCAAAAAAAACGGGGCTCTTTGTCCCAAACGCCCCCCGTGCAATCCCCGCGAATCATCATTCGTACCGCACAAGAAATGCCATAACGATACAGTGTTTATACCGCGCCAATGTAATAATGTCTTTATATATAGAAGATTCCGCACGAAAAAGTGTTCATCCCCCCCAAAAAGTCACCAACTGTCCCTAAAATGTCACCAAATTGTCACCAAAATCAAAAAAATAAAAAAAATCTCCCCCTCTCCCCCAACTTGGCACGGTAATTGCTATATAATATATGAAGCGTAGCTTCAAGGAAACCACAAAAAGCTTCCACAAAAAAATCCGCGGACCGAACCAAAAGGTTCCGCAAATAACAATAAGAGGTAACGATATGAACGAATTAGCACTTTTTAATGATTTATTTGATGGATTTGAGGATGACACTTTCGCGTTGCCATCTTTCAACATTAAGAAAGTCTTTGCAGCACCAAAGGTTGATGTAAAGGAAGAAAAAGACGCCTACACACTGGAAATGGATTTGCCAGGAAAAACCGATAAAGATGTAAACATTGAGCTTAATCACAATGTCCTTACAATTTCTTCTGAAACAAAAACAGAAAAAGAAGAAAAGAAGGAAGAAAAAGCTGAAGCTAAAGAAGCCGGCAAATACCTTATCAAGGAAAGAAGCTATTCTAAGTTCAGCAGAAGCTTTACTCTTCCAGAAGATGTTGACTACGAAAACCTTACTGCAAAAGTTACAAACGGTATCTTGACAGTCAAAATGCCACGAAAAGCTCTGTCTGCCCCAAGAAAGATTGCCATAACCGCTGCATAATAGCAAAGGCTGCTACGGGATGGCACCCGCCAATTAAATCTGCCTTTGCTGGCAGTTTCGCATAAAGCAAAACTGCCCACTTATAAATCTCCTTACCCCCGGGCCGGTTAATCAAGTTGATTCGCCGGCCCAATTTGTTTCCCACACACATAAAGTGCCCGTACATAAAGTGTCTTAAAGTGCGTGTTCTTTTCTATAGAAATAACTTGACCTAAACCTTAAAATAACTATAATTAATTCAAATGAGGGGCAAAGACGTCTGCTTGTGTAGAGTGTTTGCCTTTTTTCGTTTTACGGAGGTTTCATTATGAAAAAATTGGTTTCTGTTATCTGTGCTGTTTTAACATTGGCAGCTTTCACTTCTTGTACTAAAAAAGAAGCAAAAACAGAAAAAGGCGAGTTCACTATTGAAAAAGGTAAACTTAGCATCGCCATGGAAGTTGGTTATCCACCTTTCGAGTATTATGCTGATGATGGAAAAACTCCAATCGGCTTTGATGTTGAACTTGGAAAAGAAATTGCAAAACGTCTTGGTCTCGAAGCAGTTTTCATCGATACAGCTTGGGACGGAATCTTTGCCGGTCTTAACACAGATCGTTACGACGTTGTAATGTCTGCTGCAACAATCACAGATGAAAGAAAAGCTAACTTCGACTTCTCTCAGCCATACATTGGAAACGGACAGGCTGTAATCGTTAGAAAAGATTCTCCACTCAATATCTCTAAGTTCTCTGATATTGCCGGACTCAAAGTTGGCTACCAGGCTGAAACAACATCAGACTTCTATGCAAAGAAAGTTTCAGCTGCAGAAAACTTCAAATATGTTGAAAACGCTTACGACAAAGTTATGAACGCTTATGACGATCTCAGATTAAAGAGAATTGATGTTGTAGTTAGCGATAGCCTTGTTGCAGTTGATTACCTTGCTCAGAAAGATTCAGAATACAAGCAGGTTTGGGCCGGCACACCAGATGAATATTTCGGCATCTGTATGAAAAAAGGCAACGCAGCCCTCCTCTCAAAAATCAACAAAACTCTTGACGACATGAAAGCCGACGGTTCATTAAAGAACATCTACATCAAGATTTTTGGAATGGATTTGTCTGACAGCATAAAATAAAACAAAAGAAAGGGACCTGTTATGAATGTTATTCAAAAAATAATTGGCTGGACACCGCAGTTATTAAACGGTGCAAAAATCACTATCCTGTTGACTCTGTGTTCGGTCTGTGCAGGTCTTCTTCTTGGAATCTTCCTTGCTCTTGGCTCAATGTCTAAGAGCAAGATTTTACGCGGAATCAGTAAAGCCTATGTTTTCTTTTTCCGCGGAACCCCGCTTTTGATGCAGCTCTACTTTGTTTATTACGGTCTGCCGGAAATCAGCCGCTCACTCACAATAAACAGCAAGTTCCTGGCTGCCTTCATAGCATTCGGATTAAACAGCGGAGCCTACTGTTCAGAAATCTTCCGCTCGGCAATCCAGTCTATAGATAAGGGACAGTTTGAAGCCGGAAAAGTTCTTGGCTTAAGCTATCTCAAAACAATGCGGCTCATCATCCTGCCACAGTCAATCAGACGACTCATCCCTCCTGTAGGAAACGAGTTCATCATGATGCTCAAGGATGCTTCCCTGGTTTCCATCATCGCACTTGCCGACATCACAAAGGTAACCCGCAGTATTCAGTCATCAACCGCATCATCCCTGGTATACATTCCTGCTATGATTCTCTATCTGATTATTACAGCAGTCTTCACCCTTCTCTTCCGCTGGCTGGAAAAGAAAAATACTTACGAGTAATTTACACACGGAATGGAGGAAAGAATTATGGATATGATTAGAGCAGAAAATGTTTGCGTTTCATTCGGCAAGCTTGATGTATTAAAGGGTGTTACACTCAACGTACACCCGCAGGAAGTAGTCTGCATTATCGGCGCAAGTGGAGCCGGAAAATCCACCTTTTTAAGAGCACTCAATCATCTTGAACACATAAACAACGGTGCAATCTATATAGAAGATAAGCTCCTCACTCATTACGACCACGGAACCCGGCTTCTGCACATCAACTCAAAACAGCGCCGCGAAATCCTTCTGGAAGTAGGAATGGTTTTCCAGCGCTTCAATCTTTTTCCGCACAAAACCGCTCTGGAAAATACAATGATTGCGCAGATGCACGTACTCGGAAAATCAAAGGAAGAAGCCCGCGCAAAGGGTATTGAACTTCTGGAACGCGTAGGCCTGGGCGACAAGCTCGATGTTTACCCTGCAAACCTTTCCGGCGGCCAGCAGCAGCGTGTTGCAATTGCCCGTGCCCTTGCCATGAATCCTAAGACCATCCTTTTCGATGAACCTACCTCTGCCCTGGACCCGGAACTTGTTGGCGAAGTTCTCACCGTTATGAAGCAGCTTGCCAACGACGGCATGACCATGGTAGTTGTAACTCACGAAATGGGTTTTGCCCGCGAAGTAGCCGACCGCGTTGTCTTCATGGATGGCGGTGTTATTGCAGAAGAAGGCACCCCCGAAGAAATCTTCAGCCACCCAAAGAGCGAACGTTTGCAGCAGTTTTTGAAAGCGGTGCTGTAGCATTAGGAGGGGGAAGTCTCCCCCTCGCTCGCACTAACGCTTTGCGTTATTGCTCTCTACCCTCTCTCCTAGGGCGCTGCGCCCCTAAAACCCCGCGTTTATTTTATCCTCTTTTTTCATTTTTTTTGTTGTTTCTGACCACTTTTTCTGACCACCGTTTTCTCCGAACTTTTTTTTATTATCTCCGAACTTTTTCTCCGAACCTTTTAATAATGCGGTGGCTTGCGATTTGGAATATCACCTTCCACCGCATTCGACATTTCGCGGATTTTATCGGAAATAAGTTTTATTTCTTTTTGCAGCTTATCAATCGTCTTCGCCTGTTCAACTGCAACACTTTGAATCTGGTTTACAAAGTCTTCCATGTAAGCAAGCTTCATTTCAATTGCAGTTATACGTTCGTCGGTTTCTTTTTCCATAAACTGGACTCCTTCTGGCTCACTTAATTATTAATAATTTAGGGAGAGGTATCTCCCTCGGTCGCACTGCGTTGCTCCCTACCCTCTCCAGCGAGGCACATCCCCGCAACGCCCCTAATAACTTATTGAAAAACTTTTTACGCACATCAATTTATACCATTTTAATTCATCCTCAAATCTGCAAGATTTTTCTGTAAATACTCATCAAACACTTGCGGCTCTGGAAGACCCAATTCTTTAACTGTTTCTTTAATGCCATCTGGAATTACATAATCTATTTTTATCTGTTTTTCACTTATAATAAAAAGCATTCCTATAGCATGATTTTCATCTGCCAGTTTATCTTTTTTATCATAAAAAGTAATCTGTTCCTTAAAAGCTCGTTTTTCTTCAGCAGTCAGATTCTTGCGGCATATTTTTAATAAAATATTTCGTCGTGATGGAATATGATAATAAAGTTGATCTATTACAAAATACGAATCCTTATATGGTACACGAAGTTTTTCATTACTAAAACCAAAAGAAAGCCTTGTTCCCAAAATGAAATTTCTAACAGGTAAATATAATTGTTCCTTTTTTGATTCAACTTGAGCTTCAAAATAGTCCTTTGCATTTAAAGGAGTAACTACACTACGTCCTGTTTTACTTTCGAGTTCTCGTCTGGCAACAGCTGCAACAGTTCCTCCCTCATGTGCGCATTGTGCATTCTCTTCCAAAGTCTGTGGATTCTTTGCTTTTGTAATACTAGTCGTAGAAAGCTCCGCAAGCATATTCAAAACAAGTTCTTCGTTTGTCATGTTATCACGTAGATTTTCTTTTTTAAGCCCTTTGAACTGCTTGTATTCTTTTGCAGTTTTACCAGTCCAAGCCTGATATATTATATCTGTAAGAGCTGCATAATGTATATTTTCTTCAACATTGTGAGCTTTCCATTGATCAGTTAAATCTTTTCTAATTTCTATAGATTTTAAGCGCTGATTAATCCAATCATCTGAATAACCAAGCCTACGATAATCTTCTAATCCTTGTTTTATTGAAAGTTCAGGATCCTGATACTGTTCCAAACGTTCTGATCCCACTTTTGCAAGCCATTGTTTAAACGGTTCCGCTTTTTTTGAGGGAATAGCTTGAATAATCCGAAAAATACCTTTGGTGTCTGCAAAATTAGTTTTCTGCATACCTCCTGAAGTTGGAACAGAAAGGGGGGTGACAATTTGTCCCCACCCTTTACCTAGTTCTTCATCACGCTTACGCATTTTTTTTATATAGTCAGTTACATTAGTAGAATCAGACAAAATCTGAACAACATCATTTACAGAGAAAAACCACTCTTCTTTTTCATCATCCCAAACAGATCGAACTAATTTATCTTCAAATAGTTTGATAGAATTCTTTTTCATTTTCCCCTCTATTTATATAACTTATAATTTCTCGTATTAATCATATCAATCATTCTGTTTTCTTTCATTAAAGTATTACTTTAAAAAATCCTTTGCCGTTACAAAATCCAAAAGTTTATTTTCGAAGAATGTAGTATCGTTCTTCTTGGCCATTGTCTTTTCCTTTTGTTAGTGTGGTAACCAACATTCTGGAATTTTCAATGGCTTTTTTCTACCCCAAATTGCAAACTTTATTGTACACTATCTAATTTATTAAACATCTATAAAACAAGACATACTACTTTCAATTTTATTTTTTATACCAGGTATAAATATGTATTTTTTTGAAAGTACTTTTGTATAGAAATTATTAAAATTTTCTTCTGAAAAAATCATATTATATATTGCTTTTAATGTTCCTAATTCGTTTGATTCAGCTCCTATATGATTGTTTGTAAAAGTTATAAAATCTTTTATATACACATCTTCTTTTTTTGCTAGCATAAGCTGTGCAAAGAATTGTTCTTCTTTTCCAATTAAAAAATTTTTATATCTTTCTTTTTCAAATAAATATAAATAAACCAAGATAGGAATTATACAATCAGAACAAAATTTTGAACCATAATCATTTAAAACATCAGTTTGTCTTTCAAATAAACTAGATACAACATTATAAGTTTGAAAATAATGATTTATATTTCTCATTGATAATTTAAAGTGTTTAATTATAAATAAAATCTGATCTGATACATAATTAGTAGTCATGATTTCTCCAATAAAATCAATATATTGTTCTGTATTTACAGATGGTAATTGAAATCTATAATTAAAAAATTTATCTAAATAGTTTTCTGCATCAAAATTATTGCCATAATATTTCTTTACGGTATGCTGCAATTCAATAATGTTAGTTGAAAAAACAAAAATAATTTTTTCATTATCAAAATAGTGTTTTATTCTTTCCAATAAATTAATTGCAAAAGTTGGTTTACACCTATCTAATTCATCAATAAAAACAACAAAACGATCTCCTTTTTCAACACATAAAGTTTTAAATAATTCATTAATTTTCTCCTGCAAAATATCTTGCTCTTCAATTTGCTCTAAATAATTTTTCTTTTTGAAGTTTTCTAATGAATCAATAACATTTGATAGATTCTCGCCAGATATATTAATATAGCCTGGATTAGCAGGATTTTCTTTGTTAGGTAATGGTATATTCACTTCTACAGCACTGACAATATCTTTTATGGTTTCTTTTATTCCTTTCTTAACATCAGCATTACCAGAAAATTTAGTAGAGCTCGAATATGAATTTATAACTTCCTTAATAACGGATAACAAAGGATCCATTGAATTATCATTTTTCCAAGCATTATAATATACTGGAAGATATGTTCTATCATAGACGATTTCTTTACCAAGCACTTTTTCAAGTTCTTTTCTGTTTATCTTAATATCCTCATTATCAATGAATATATTTGTATTTAACAATACATAAATAACTTGTTTTATAAAGAAAGTCTTTCCAGACCCCCAAGCTCCATCAATAGAAATAGTTATATTAGTATCGAGGTTATCAAGAAACTTTAATAAATTTATTAAATACGTACGCCTGCGTATTTTATCATTTTTTAATGTAGCTAAAATATTTTCTTTTGTCGGTTTTAAATCATAACTTTTCATCATCTTTTCTCCATAATTAGTTATTAGCAATTGGATTTATAATTCCATAAAACTTATAAATTTCTTTATCAAATTCTTGTTCTAATACACTTATATCAGCATTTCTATCTTTTTCTTTTATAAATATTTCTTAAATGTGTCACGAATTGTTACAGCCTTATCAATTATTTCATTCATTAATTGTTCATAATTTGAATGATCATCAAAGTTAAGTCCCTGTATACGATATATTATTCTTGAAGCTTTTTTATCATCAAGCCTTTGCCAATCAAAAATTAATCCAGCATTCTTTTCGATTTCTTCTTTCTTTTCAAAAAGCATATCAAATAAACGTTTATTATCAGATATGTAAAGTTCAATACCAATTATATTTTCTTTACCTACAAGAGTTATAGAAATACTAGCTTCACTTGTGCCAACTGGAATATTATACCAGTGGTCAGTGGTCGGTTTACGAATATTAAATGGTTTACCTCTTTCAGAAACAATTTCATTCATCTGTGACCAAAATGCGAGTCTTTCACTTTCTGCTCTACTTAAATCACCTGATTTAGAATTCTGTTTTGAATATTTAACAAAATCATTTGGTTGTTCAATAACAGCAAATTGTGGTGCTGGCAAAGAATCACCAATTTTATAAGCATGTAATTCAAGAAGAAAGAAATTAACATTTTTATCAGTATGATTATTAAGCCATTCTATTGCGCTACTATGTTCTTCTTTTGCTTCTGTAACAATCCAAACAATTACCTTGGCATCAAGTCCAGAGGCATATGTTATTAATTTTCCTAAATGTTCATGATTAGAAGCTTCTAGTTGATTTTCAATAATTACTTTAGTTCCTGTAGTTTCATCTACAGCAACTAAATCACAACGATATGAACCAACAAACACTTCTTTATTTACATCTACAAGACTAAGTCCCAATATATCATCAAGCAAAGAAATATTTTCTTTTTTAGAAAGCCAATCTGAAAAATTATATTGTTCATGTTTCCAGATTTCTCTTACAGGGACTTCGATAAGTTTTCCTAATGTCTTCATGTTATTCTCCTATTTTTCATCTCCTCTAAACTTGTGATACATCTCATCAATAAAGATTCCCATAATTTCCTTCTTCAAACCTTCGTTATTCAAAAGTAAATTAAAGAACTGTTTTGTATCTGCATTTCCCTGAATAAGAGCATTATCCAAATGATCATAATAAGCTTCAGTAAAATTATCACGACTGTTATGTAATGCACTTTCTTTAAGCTCATCATCCTTTTCAAGAATTTCTTTTACTCCCATTGCAGAGTTAGAAGCCATGTCTACATCAACTTCAACTCCAAGAGCTTCATTCATCTTCTTAATAATTTCAGAAAGCCTCTCTCGCAAATCTACAACCTGAACAGGTGTTGTTGGATCTGGACTCTTAATACCTGGTTTTGGATCAATCTTAGGGTTATTGATTTCTCTTTCCTTTTTCTGATTAAAAGTATCAATCTTAATTTTATTCTTCAAATCAAAACCAGTTCTTCCGCGTCCTTCCTTAAGATAAGGTAAGAGCCAGCTTAAAAACAAATAAAGCTTATGCATTTCTGTACTCTGCAGCGGAACAATCTGAGCAAGGAAGCTGTAATATTTTACATAGCGTTTAATCTTTGTTTTGATTTCTGCCTGAGTATCATCATCATATTGTTTAATCTTAATTTTTACTTTGTTCAGTTTTGCAGAAACAAGCGCCTCTGCATTTTTCTTTTCAAGAGTATTTTCAATTGCTTCATCAATGTCATTAAAATCAAGAACATTATATCCGCGAATCTCCATTTCAACTTCTTTAAGCTGTTCAAGAGAAACCGGATTTTCAAGAATAGTTCTTGAATAATAAGGAGCAAATGAATCTTGAATATCTTTAATTGTATTAGAAAAATCTACAATATATGTCTTTTTCTCATAGGGTGGGTAGATACGATTCAAACGGCTCAAAGTCTGTACAGCTGCAATTCCATTCAAACTCTTCATTACATACATAGCGCAGAGTTTCTTCTGGTCAAAACCTGTCTGATATTTATTTGCAACAAGCAGAACTTTGTATGATTCATTTTCATCATAGATTTCCGAAAGATTATCTTCTGTAATCTTAATAGTTCCATTCTCCAGATTATTATTCATTCCAACTTCTGTGTATTCTTTGCCATCAGCAAGTTTTACTTTTCCGGAGAATGCAACCAAAGTCTGCATATCAGTGTAATTATTTTCTTTTATGTATTTATCAAAAGCCTGTTTGTATTCTACTGCTTCTTTACGGCTTGCAGTAACAACCATTGCTTTTTCCTGTCCTTCAAGACAAGTTCCAAGAACACAATTTCTAAAATGTTCAATGATGATTGCAGTTCTCTGCTGTATATTTGTTTTTTCCATCATTGCCATTTTATGGATTTTCTTCTTAGCTTCTGCAGAGTTTAAAGCAGGGTCATCTTTTATAAGCTTATGTATTTTATACAGAGTCTTATATTCAATGTAGTTATCAAGTACATTCAGAATAAAGCCTTCTTCAATTGCCTGTTTCATTGAGTACAAATCAAAAGCTTCTTTTTTGCCATTTGCGTTCAATGTACCAAACTTCTGCAGCGTACTGTGTTTAGGTGTAGCAGTAAAAGCAAACATAGAAACATTTGCAGCTTTACCAGTTTGATCAAGTTCATTTTCAATAATATCAATTGCATCAACGCCGTCTTCTTCAACACGTTCTACATTATTCAAAGATTTAACCAATGCTTCCATGTTTCGGCCATTTGTAGATGAATGGGCTTCATCAATAATTACAGCAAATCTTTTTGAAGTAAACTTCTTTACGCTGTCTTTGATATTAGGGAACTTTTGGATTGTAGTTGCAATAATCTTAATTCCATTGTTTATTGCACTTTCCAAATCTTTTGAAGTACAGTCTTCATCCATTACGCGGATAAGTCCGTCTTTATGGTCTAGAGAAAGTACGGCTTTCTGCAGCTGATTATCTACAACACATCGGTCAGTAACTACGATGATAGTATCAAAAATCTGCTTTTCTTCAGCATCATGCAAGGTAGAAAGTCTGTGACTAAGCCAGGCAATAGTATTTGTTTTTCCAGAACCAGCTGAATGCTGAACAAGATAATTGCAATTAGAAAGATTATCTACAACATGACTTTCTGCTTTTCGTAAGAATCTAAGCTGATGATATCTAGGGAAAATTAAGTTTTCATAAATTGTACTTTTCTTAGAACCTTTTTCTTTCTTTTCAGTTCGCTCAACAAAAATAAATCTTGAGATTAATTCTAGAATAGTATCTTTAGTCCAGATATCTTCCCACATATAACAAGTTGGGAATTTTCCATCTTCGCGGTTTTCGTTACCGTCTCCAGTCTCTACAATGCTTTCACCATTTTTAAGATTATAAACACTTGTTTTACCCTGATTAAATGGCAAGAAGTAGGAAGCTCCGCCGCAAAGTTTAGTTGTCATTGTTACATAATCTAAGTCCATCGCGAAATGAACAAGACATCCAGCCTTGAACAAGAATAAACGTTTTTCAGGAGTTCTCTCAAAGCGGTACTGATAAATAGCATCCTTATAAGTCTGGCCGGAATTATTACATTTAAGCTCTACGCTGATAATAGCAATACCGTTCAAGAAGATAACTAAATCAACTCTTTCTTTTTTATCAACATCAGCATTAACTTCCTGAATTACAGAAAATAGATTCTGTTCATATCGTTCCCATTCTTTCTTATTGAAAGTAGTAGCGGGCTTTGTGTACATCAAGTCCAGATGTTCATTTCCAACATCCACACCATGTTTCAGACAGTAAATAAGGCTTGAACCTTTCTTTGTAATTTCAGCATTGATTGCAGCAAGAACTCGGTCAGTTGCATCATTCTTATACATCTTCTCAAGCTTCTGCATTTTTTCTTTTTGCGTAATGTATAAAAACTGTAAAAGAAGACCGTTATCAAAAGCATAAACACAGTTAAAATCTTGGTCTGTGTGTTCAATATATCCGTTTTCTTTTACAAGATAATCGGCGATGTATTTCTGAAACTGTTTTTCTGTCTGAACCATGCTCATAATTTATACCTCTCTTTTACCTGTCACATATTCAAAGATGAGTGATTTTTTATATTCTTCAAGTTTTTCTAGTTGCTGTTTTTTTGTAGAGATTATATTATTTATTTTATTCAAAATGGAATCTATATATTCAACAATCTTGTTTTGTTCATCCATCGGTGGAATAGGATAAGGAAGTTCTGCAAGTTTATTCCATCGTAAATCACAAGAACGAACTCTAATTCCTGTTGCCAATGCGAGAAATACATCACCATAAGCCATACTTCTTAGATAATACATAAGGTATTTTTTATTCTGTTTTGAATCTAAAACATTCAAAACTGGTGAAGCTTTTCCACGTGAATCAGAAATACCTATAGAACCTGCAAAGCCATCCATGCCATGTACAACTAAATCACCAATATCTATTCCTTGATATCCGATTTCTTTTTCAGAAATAGTAAAACCGTCTTCACGTCTATTAGAACGTAATGTAACTTCTCCGTCTCTAAAACATGTAATTACGCCATCTGTTGGTTTTATTGGCTTTTCTAAATATTCTAAAATATATTTTCCTTTATCAATTTCCCAATGTTCCGGAATCTGACCAATCCATTCGATTCCGCTGTCTTTCATTTTTACATTAGAAGTAATACCTTTTGTTACAGCTTCAATAATTAAAGATTTTTTGTATTGTTCTAGAGTTTCAATCTGTTTTTCAATATCGTTTTTGAGAAAGGCAATCTTGTTACATTTGGAGTCGAGAAAAGCTGCAATTTGTTTTTGTATTTCTAGTGGTGGAATTGGATATTGTAGTTCTGCTAATTTATTCCATCTTAAATCACAAGAACGTACTCTAATTCCTGTAGCTAATGCAAGAAAAACATCCCCATAAGCCATACTTCGTAAATAATACATAATATATTTTTTATTTTGATTAGAATCTAAAACATTTAAAACTGGAGAAGCTTTTCCACGCGAATCAGAAATTCCAATAGCACCTGCAAATCCATCCATACCATGAACAACTAAATCACCAATATCTATTCCTTGATAGCCTATTTCTTTTAATGAAACTGTAAAACCGTCTTCACGTCTATTAGATCGTAATGTTACTTCTCCATCTCTAAAACATGTTATTACGCCATCTGTATCTTTTACTGATTTTTGAAGATACTTCAATATATATTTTCCTTTTTCGATTATCCAATCTTCAGGAATCTCGCCAATCCATTCAATTCCGCTATCTTTCATCTTCAGCATAATTATTTCCTTATTTGAATAATTCTGCTATGGCAGATGAAACAGATTTTTCAAGTTCAGTAAACTCTTTTGCAAATTCCTCACTTGAACGTGGTTTTGTGTATTTATAAAAATGTCTTGTAAATGGTATTTCAGCACCAGTTTTAATCACTGGCTTTTTAGCGCCAAGATTTTCTTCAAAGAAGGCTTTCGCATCCGGTATATGAGGCAAAACTTCACGAGCCATATAATCATCAATATTTTCTTTGTAAGCAACAATTTCAGTATCTTTAGTTTCTGTGTCGTAAATAACTTCACCTTTTTTATCTTTCTGAATTACAGCTTCCTTATCCATTACAGAAAGCCCGTCCATAATTTTTTCAAATACTTTCTTTTCAATAGTACAACCTTGTAAAACTTCGGTGAGTACAGGTTCAAAGTCTTCAGGTCTAAGCCATTTCTTTTCATTGTATTTTGCTTGAGCATCATTTAGACTTTTCAAGATTGCGTCATAAGCAGGCTTCTTTGCATTTTCTTTTTCAATTTCTGCAAGGTCTTTTTCGTCCTGGTCTTCTTTGTTTTCAAGTTCCAGAACCTTTGCTTCATTGTAAATTGATTTCAGAGCATCCTTAGAAAGCATTCTTTCAATACGTTCTGCTGTAAAGCCATAACTTCTCTGGAGAGGCTGCATTACAGCATATTCGCGGTACAGAAAATCTTCATTATCAAAAATCTTTACAAGCTCGCTTTCCGTAAAATCTTTATAGAGTTTTGTAATCTGTTCTCGGTCTTTTTTTGTAATTTCGTTGCTCTTATTACCCAAAGCTTTTCTGAGTTTGTGACAGATAGAAGTCGCATCAATAAGCTGAACTTTTCCTTTGCGTTCCTTGCGTTTGTTTTTACTCAAAACCCAGATATAAGTTGCAATACCAGTGTTATAAAAAAGGTCTGTTGGAAGGGCAATAATTGCTTCAATCAAATCTTTCTCAAGAAGGTAACGACGAATCTGGCTTTCACCGCTTGAAGTTCCACCAGAGAAGAGAGGACTTCCGTTTTCAATAATTGCGGCACGACCATTATCATCATCCATTTTATTAACAGCACTCTGCATAAACAAAAGCTGCATATCACCACTGCCAGGTGTACCAGCAGGGAAGCGTCCTTTTTCTTTTTTCTTTGCTTCTTCTAAGACTGCGTGTTCAACACCTTCAGCGGCATCCTTTCCGCCCCAGGCTGTACCAAAAGGAGGATTCTCAATAACAAAGCGCATCTTCTTGTCTTTGAAACAATCTTCCTTCATCGTGTCCATTTTGCGGATGTTCTTTACATCCTGTCCACGAATAAGCATTTCTGCCATACACATAGCGTAGGATTCAGGATTAATCTCCTGACCATAAAGACGGATTTTCGCAGTAGGATTAAATGCACTCAAAAAATTATAACTTGTACTAAGCATACCACCAGTACCACAAGCTTGGTCCAGAATAGGAATCTCTTTCTGAGCTTCTTTTAAGTCATCGCAACCTTCGCTTAATAGAATGCTGACCATACATTTAATAATATCACGGCCAGTATAATGGTCACCAGCCTCAGCATTTTCAGAAAACTTACGGATAAGCTCTTCAAAGATATATCCCATCTTAATGTTATCAATTGTCTTAGGACTAAGATCAATTTCACTGAAAGCCTGTACAACAGAGAAAAGACGATTATTAGCATCCATCTTATCAATCTGTTTTTTGAACTCAAGATTGTTAATAATATCCTGAGCATTTGGAGAAAAACCTTCAAGATAACTTTCAAAGTTAGTCTTAATTTTAGGGCTGTCGTTACAGAGTTCTTTTAATGTGTACTTACTTTTATTGTAGAATTGATAACCAGCAATAGATTGATATTTTAAATCAGGAGTAATATCACCATTCTTTTCATCTTGTTCAACTTGCGCAATTACCTTATCTTTAGTTTCTTCTAATGCACATTCAAAGCGGCGAATAATTGTCATAGGAATAATGACATCTTTATATTTATCACTCTGATAAGTTCCGCGTAATTTATTCGCAATCGACCAGATAAAGTTTACTTCCGTTGAAACATCTACTGGAGTGTCATCAATTATAATATTTTTAGCCATTTTATGTCCTTATACTTTTATTCTATTATTCAACAGTGTCAAAAATTGACACCGTTGAATAAATTATAGCACATTTCTTATCATTTTGGAGATAGAAATCACATTATCTGCGTTTCCTATAATATCCTTTGTATCTATAATTATTCCTTCTTGGAGTAGTATTAGTTAGTCTCGAATAATAACTTCTAGGAAAAAGATTATAAAGATTCTGTATATTCAGGCTTGGAACAAATCGGGGACCAGGTTCTCTATTTATATAATTCCAATTTGCCGAATTATATATATCTTTTATTAGTTCCTCTTCTGTTGTTGCTTCCGATTTTGATAAATCAATCTCTATTGCCGGAATACCAGCAGCTTTTATTATTTTTGCTTTTTCTTCATCTACCTTATGAGTTACATAGATTTCAATAATAAAAGGAATAGTACTTGTTATAGAGCCAACATTATTATAGTTTAGCTGAACTTGAGCAACTGCAATAATATCAGGGATTATGTTTAATGGATCTAAACGTATTTCGCATCCAATCTGACTTGCTACAAATAGTTTATTATCACTTCCAAATCCTGGAATCATTTTATATTTTGCAATTATTGCTTTTGCCAATAAATGAATCATTGTTTGGTAACCTGTTACACATTCCGTATTACTGGTATGTGCAAAATGATGTTCTCTTATTTTTCCATCGTTTTTTGCAATCAATTTTTCTTTGCAGCCAGGGCAAACACAACCACATTCCAATCCATTTGGAACATCATCAATAAACATCAGCTTATTTTCAGTATTTAACGCATATTTTATAAGTCTATTTGTATTCATTATTCATCATCCTCAAAATCGTCATCATTAAAAAAATCATCTTCTGAATCATCATCATCAAGATCCTTCATATCAAAATCAAGTAATTCACATAATGCTCCAAAAGCTGCTGCTTTTTTAGCTTCTTTCTTAACAGATGATTCTCCCAAATATGTATGCTCTATTTCTTCAACATTACAATTACAACTCCAGACAGGATTTCCATCATCATCGTGCTCTTCTGAAAACTCATATATAGGTTCATGAATAAATTCTTTCTGATACAAAATATTAAGCTGATTCACAGCATTATTTCTGTCTGGGATTCCAACAGCAACTATCATGTCTTGATACTGGATTTCCTCATAAGCTTTTTTTGCACAATCCATATATGCTTCATATCTAGATTGTAATTCTGAATAAGTATTTATATCTAATTCTTTTATTGATAAAGTTGCTCCACATATTGGATCTTCTGCATTCTCAAAATTAATAATATTGGGTCCTGAATATGAAATAAGTCCATTAAATGGTTGTCCAGCATTATAAATATTAAAACCTGATGGGATTTGAGACATATGATTAAAGTAATGTCTGTTTATATCAGATTGTAGACTGGGTATTGGATTTATTCTCGGTTTTTTATATCCATGTTCTGCGCAATAATTGTTTAGCCATTTAATATAATTAATATCAAACTTTTTTAGCTTTAACATATTGCTGCAAACATTCGATATTTTTTCATAATTCCAATCACTATCAACAACTACAGCTCCAATGATTGCTTCAAATAAATCTGCCATTACAGATTTCTGATTTTGTACATTGTTCTTTATATCACTGTCATTCATCAGTAAATAATTCTGTAATCCGGTAATTTCAATGCAATGTGCCAGACTGTCTGTATCAACATAATAGGATTTGATTTCAGTCAATTCTTTTTCGTTTTTAGCAGATTTGAATTTTCCGTCTTTTGTTTTTACAAAGAATTCTTCATACATACATCTTGTTACATAATAATCAAGAGCAGCATCGCCATAGAACTCCAATTTTTCATTATCTAAAAAATCTGGATTTTCATTAGAAAAAGAACTTCTAACAAAAGCCTGTTCCAAAAGATTTTTGTTGTTAAATTGATATCCAATTGTATTCTGAATATCATAAATAGTGAGGATGTCCATTTTTTACCTCCAAGGATACATTAAGATTTTGGAGGCACAATAATGCCATTCAAAAGAATGAGTAATTCATAATGTATTTGAATAGCATAAAGAATTGAAAAAGTAGATTTACTAAAAGACAGGTGATTCAAGTATTTAACTTTCATCAAATACAAAAATCATTCATTTTTTAGTCTATATACCTCGACAACTTTTGTGCCTTCAATTCTTTATAACACAGGTATTAAATAATATCTACTGTAAAATGCTTTATTTCAAAAATTTATTTTCTTTTCTTCAAAATCAAATATCTCCCACTTGTAACACTTTTCCCACAATGTAACATCTTTTCTGTTACATTAAACAAAATATGTCACATCCCCCTCACATCAACTGAAATATTATAGCATATTCCCTGTATCAAATAATGATACAGTATTAAATTCTAAACAAAAAAAAAGGCGAGGAACTTCCTCGCCAATAGATGGACCTGGGTGTCTAATCCAGCCCATAATAACGCCAAATTAATTAAGCAGAAACAGTAACTCGTTCTTTTATTGCCTGCATCTGCTTTGCAGTGAGCTTGTATAATTCTATAATCTCTTCTTCTGTCATTTTTCCGCTTTCAAGAAGTTTTGCAATTATATCGTATTTTTCATCTAGTCTTTCTTCTTTAGCCATCTGTTCCATTATTCTACACATATACTTACACCTCTAATTAACTATTTTTTTCAATCTGTATTTCTGTGTTGGACTTCTTGGAGACTCTGGTTGCGTCATTTCAATCAAACCTTTTTCTAAAGCTGGCTGTATGTATTCCTGTGATAAAGTTGGTCTATGTTTCATATTTAGTTTTTCCAGTATCTCTTTTACAGATAAAGGTCCATCTTTTAAGCATTCCAGAAGGCGCGCTACTTGTTCGGTTACTTGTTCGGTTACTTGTTCGGTTACTTGTTCGGTTAAAATCAATTCGCTTTCATGTTCTTTCATCAACTTAAGATAAGCATCTGAAGCAAAGCAGCGTGCGGTAACACCGCCTAAGGACAAGTCGATTTCTGGCAGTTTTGCATTGAGCTCTTCACAATAAGCTGTTATCTTTTCAAAACCTCTTGCCCAAGATTCAACCATACCGCACTTAAAGAAAACATTAGCCAGATTTGGATTACACGGTTTAGAAATATGCTCCTTATAAAGTGAATCAACAGTAACACCCTCAGGAAGCTTTCCGTCATTCCATAATCTGATTTTATCCTTGTAAATACGAATCTGAATTGGTGTAGTGGAAAGATAATCCTTATGAATAACTGCATTCAAAAGTAGCTCACGGAATGCATCCTTCGGAAAGAAAAAGGTTTCCTTTCTGTAAATGCCATCATAAGAAACAAGGGCCTTCATATACTTTGTATAAATAAGCTCCATGGTCTTTTCTACCTGAAGAAGAAGAGGTCCATGTATTTCGTCCTGATACAAAATGTCAGCTTCATTTTCAAAATAGGCAACCTTAATATATGCACCAGTTACCCATTTTTCAGGATCTGGATGGAATGCCATAATTGCAGCTCTTGTAAGATATTCACCTTCAGTTACATGAAGATTATGAAGAAGATTCTTATTTGTTACATCAAGAGAATCCTTGTCTAAACGTCCAGAATCAAGAGCTTTTTTTCTAAACAAGCGGAAAGCGTCATTTTCTAAATCATCAACAGTAACATGAGGTACAGGAATAGAATCCCAGGTACGGCCTTGAACTCTAAGAATCATTCTGTCAAGCTCAACGCCACTCATTTCCTGCATTGTTGAACCCGAACGTTTATAATATTTTCCGTGATAGCTTACAGGGAACGGATATTTCTCAACCTTAATCTGAAAATAATCTAAAGAACCATCGTGCAAAATCTTAATATCACAAATAAGACCCATGGTATCTTTTATTTTATTTGGTATATCTTCAGAAAGCTTATGAGAATCCTTTACACCAATAACTTTTCCACTGTCATGAACGCCAATATAAAGAATACCTCCCTCTGTGTTGGCAAATGCACAAATCCATTTAAGGTATTCATCGCGCCAGGTAGATTTGAATTCTATATTTTGATTTTCAAGCTTCTTTATTACCATCAGACAATTCCCATCATTCGATTTCTTTCTTCCTAATAATATACCGTCGTTTTTTTAAAAATTCTATACTGCCAATATTAAGCGGATATAGACTCTTTTATATTAATGTAACAATATATCTGTTACATTAAACAAATTATGTTACACCCCAAACTTTCAGCAACAACTTCCGTAATCCTTTCTGCACAAAGCTTCTTCTGCTCCTCAGTTCTCCCCGGAAAGCACTTTATTTCTATATGTGGCATATCTTCTCCTCTTCTGAGTTTATTTTACAATTCCTCAAAACAAATATTCCATCATCCAAAACTTTCTGTTTCCAACAGACTCATAAAACATTTCGATTGTATCTCGTTGTTCAAAGCCGGCTTTCAGATATAACTTTACAGCTTTGTCGTTTGTATCAATTACATCAAGATGATTTGCAATGTCGCCGTTCTTTTTGCAATAGGAAATTACTTCGTTCAAAAAAGTGCTGCTTACACCGTTTCCCCAAAAATCCGGATGGACGCAAAAGGCATGGATTGTTGATATTTTGTTTTCGGGCTCCTTCACCTTCCAATCCACCATTTTATATTCTTCATTGACTGAATGATTTACAGAACATACGCCCAGAATCTTTTCATCCTGGCAGAAAACAAGCATTTCGTTTTTTGAAACTTCTTCCTCAATCCATTCCCGCGAAGGATATATATCAGTATTCCACCCAAGCCTGACAGATGTTTTTGCCACCGCTTCTACAACATCCTTATAAAGAGAAAAAATCTGTTCTATCTGCGATTTGTCAGCAATCTGAAGCTTCATTTTTCTGGGCAGTTTTTTACCCCTACACCTCAATCATCCTTCTCAAATTGCTTTCCACAATTCGCGCCATACTCTCTGAATACGATTTCTTCCCGCTTTCAGTAGCCCCTGATTCTGTTGCCCCAGCTTCAGCACTCACCGCCTCCGCAGTACAACCACTCTCCTTCTCCCCCGCATTCTCAAAGAACGCAATTATCCTGGTTACCGCAACTGCATCTTCATCGGCAGACTCATCCTTCTGAACCATGCGACTTGCCTTTGAAACACACTCATCAAAATCCTGAAAGTTCAAATTGCACCAGATTGCAATCTCCAGCGCAGAAACAATTTTGGAATCTGTTGAAGTTACCTTAGCAACAAAATCCCCGCCCGTGGAATCAGTGTCCCCAGCAGAATCAGTGCCCCCCGCGAAATCGAGTGCACCGGACGAATCAGTTCCCACCTCAGAATCAGTCGCGCCTACCAAACTAGTGACATCCACAGAATCAGTTCCCCCCGAAGAATCAGAGGTTCCAAAAAAGTCCCCTCCATCCGAATCAATAAACGAAGCCAGATCAAAAACTTCAGGCTGGGAGTTCTTACCTGTATTTGCAAAATCCTTGGAAAAAATTGCACCAAACTTTTCAAACGCAGCCGAATAGCCGGAGCTGTCCTGAGGGAAAATCTGCTGGTAGGCGCGGATAAACTTTCGCATCTGTTTTTGCACAATTTCCAGGCAGTCATTAAAAAGAGGATTCCCCACAATAAACTGAATTAAAATCGCACACAAAATGCAACAGCCAACAGTCACCTCGTATTTATCTTTTGATGATGCCGGTCGGTGCGATATGCTTTCACGAATAAGCTGGAAGGTTCCCATTTTGTCAAACGCTGTATATCCGTGCTCTGAATAAAGATAAAATGCAAGCGGCAGCATAGAAGTAAACGCCCGCTGTTCCGGAGAATCAATCGCCGCAGATTTAAATGATTTTTTACAAAGCTCAACAAAACCAGCCAGCGCCTCATCAAACATTTTTTTGTATGCCGATAAATGCGCCTCATCTCCCGCCTTCCGTGCAGTCTTTATTCCCTGTGTTAAGATTTCCAGCGCCGGTGCATAAAGCTTGTAATAAAGTGCAGCCTTTCCCAAAATGTCGTAAATCATATACCACGCAGGGTACGGAATTGCAGCCACCTTCAGCAGCTTAGTAAGCGCCTCTTCAAAAAGGTTAGTCCTCTGACTCGCCATGACCGAAATAAAATTAAGGCTGTTCTGATTCACCAGCCCGCCCGTTACAGTGTTGCTTCCCGAAACAGTTTTTCCATCCTGACCATTCTGTGCAATCAGCTCATACGATTTTTCTATCGACGAAATATTTTTTTCAACTTCATCAAGAAAGAAATTATCGTGCAGATATTCATATTCAGGATTTTCATAATTATAAAAAAGAAACTCCCTGAACTTTCTGCCCGGCGAATCTGGAGGATAAGGCTGACCTTCACAAGCCGAACGCGCAGGATGATTTTCTATTTTTAAATGACGCAGAAAATTGGCAAGCTGAGGACGCGGAAAATAACCTTCAAAAACATAAGAATCATTTCCTTCAACAAAGTCCGGAAGAAACTCGCCCGCAAACGTTACGCGCAGAAAGCTTCCACGTTCAATATCAAACTTTTCTGGAGAAAACTCAAAACAAAGCTCCGGTCTCTTAAACTTAGTTTTTGCTATATCTTTAAAAGGACGTTCAATTACAGAAACAAACCACTTCGAAAGCTCGGCAAACTCTTCCAGTTGTAAGGCTGGACTAACCGCTTCAAACTTTTTGTCGCCGTCTATAAGAATCAATCTTAAATTGAGCCAGTCGCTTTTTGCTCCATCGCTTTCAAAAACGCTGTCAAAATCAAGAAGGAACTTTCTTTTGCCGCTTACTAAAAACATTCCATGTCTCCACTTTTAAAGTATTGCTGTCTTTTACATATTCTTTTCTATATATTATAACTGAACATTGCAAAAAATCAAAATAATGTTGATGAAATGCGCAGAATCAAATATATTTCACAATATGAACAATTTCAAAGCTATAATTTTCGATATGGACGGTGTAATTCTCGATTCCGAAAGCCTTTCCGACATCACCTGGGACAAAGCCGCCGCCGATTTTAATATAAAAATGACCGCAGATATTCTCAATTCCTGCCGCGGTTCCAATAAAAATGATATCCTCACAATTCTTAAAAATATTTACGGAAATGATTTTGATGCAAACGGTTTTCTTGCCCGCACCGGAGTTTATTTTGATGAGATTAAAAACCGCGATGGCATTCCCCTTATGCCCTATGCCGCACAGTCCCTGCCGCTTTTACAGAAAAAATACCACATCGCACTTGCCTCTTCCACCAAAGGCCCGGTTGTCCGCAGTGAGCTTGCTGCCGTAAATGTCCTTCATTATTTTGAATCAATTACCACCGGCGAACAGGTTGTCCACAGTAAGCCCAATCCCGAAATCTACCTTATGGCCTGTAACTCACTCGGTCTGGCCCCCGCAGAATGTATTGCCGTTGAGGATAGTATAAATGGAGTTAAGAGTGCTCATGCCGCCGGTCTTTTTACAGTGATGATTCCAGACAAGGTTCAGCCAACAGAAGAAATAAAGTCCCTGTGCAACAAAATCTTCCCGGACTTAAAAGCCTTTACTGATTACCTTTTGTAGCCGCAGACGATTCTGCATCTTCAGGTTCTTCCGGCACTCCCATCTCAATAGAATAAAGCTCGATGTTTTTATCCTGAAAGTTAGAGAAGCACAAATACCTTCCGTTGTTAGACACGTCTAACCCCGTCGGCTGATTCCCGCCTTCAAAATTACTAACTTCCGTCATATCGTTTGTATCGATGATGTAGATTTTTCCGTTCTTAGGACTCCGCTTTGTATAGTCGTCAGGATTATTCGGACCCCTGCACGAAACAAAAAGCCAGCGGTCGTTGTATAAATCAATTGTATTCGGATTGTTAAAAACCTTTATCTGTTTGCTGATGGTGAACGTTGCTAAATCAATATCGTAAACTGTTTTAAAATACATGTCGCTCACAAAAGCATGAGTGCCGGCCCTGTTCACAACAATATGGCGCATTGCACTTTTCGCAATACTTATTGTCGCAAGCTTCTTCCCCGTATCAACCTCAAACTTTTCAATCTTGCCCCCATCAAACGCGAGCGAAATAATTTCTTTTCCACCGTTCACAAAATAAAGCCCGCGTGGAGCCGCCGCCGTAGAAATCAATCTCTGAACAGTTCCCGTCTCATAATCAATTATCGAAATATTATTCGTTATCCAGTTCGATACCGCCAGTAGCTGTTTTTCCCGCGACCACACAATCACCTTAGACCATTCAGCATCCGTAGAAATTGAACGCTTAAACTCAAACCCCGGATACGTATATTCGTGAATCTTGCCGGTCGTCATCTGCGAAACAAAAAACGCATTTTTCTCCGGAATAAAAAGCCCTTCCGCAAAACCCGTAAGCTTGGAATCTGGCGGCGTAATTCTCTTTGTAATTTTTTTCTCTTCCACGCTGAAGATGTCAAAACCGGTATCGCCCAAAAGCGGCATTAT
>JAEEGG010007594.1_pt1 | contig 24927 bp, 13 predicted proteins | sample 9134161 | NCBI WGS metagenome assembly JAEEGG01 (sample SAMN16246543, study PRJNA631951) | gut metagenome | biome: gut microbiome; feature: rumen; material: CR-attached | host: Bos | place: Iran: Karaj | collected 2018-10 | reverse complement strand
AAAATTGACATCACCGACATCCACTTCGAGACCTCCCCGGGAAAACTAAGCCATACTCCGAAGAGGGCCATCGGACACTACATTCCCGACTATCCTTTTTGCCGGACTTCTTTCAATGGGACAGAACGCCTTCCGGGCAGGTTGCCCCGAACCGTACGGATGACTCCTGCTGACGGTCCAGAAAAACTGGCATCCGCCCTACTCCGGGCCCACTCGGGATGCGAAATCGTCTTGGCAGACGGTATTTATTCTGGAGGTCCATACTATATTCCTAAGACATGCTCTGGCAGCCAGTCTCATCCAGTCATTCTCCGAGCCGAGCATCCGGGGAAAGCCATCCTTGACGGTTCAGCCATCAACTCACGCTTACCGCTCATGGTTCTTCAGGCGGATTGTTGGCTTCTTGACGGGTTAGTGTTCCGTAACGCTTCTTCCTCTGGACTGATGCTCTGTGGCTCCCGCAACATTGTGCGTCAATGCGAGGCGTATGGAAACGGCGACACAGGCATCCTCATTTGTTCCTACCCAGGAAGTCACAAGCGGGAGTGGCCTGCCCACAACACCATAGACACCTGCATCTCTCACGACAACTGCGACATCATGCGACGCAATGCTGACGGTTTCGGAGCCAAGCTCTCCATCGGAGAAGGCAATGTCTTCCAATCCTGCAAGGCCTACAACAACATCGACGACGGTTTTGACCTCTATACGAAGGACATCATCGGCCCCATCAGCCCAGTACATTTCAAGGACTGCGAGGCCTGGAACAATGGATGGTTATCGGGTGAGAAGAAACCAAAAGAAGCTAAACGCTGTGGTAGCGGATTTAAGTTAGGCGGCGAGAAACTGAAGGTTTCACATGTACTTGAAAAATGCTCTGCTCACCACAATGCCAAGAAGGGATTCGATAAGAACTCCAACACCGCTTCCATCTTAAAAGAATGCCGGGAATGGAACAATCTCAGTTCAAGCTAATCGGACCGATGGTCAAATTTGTAGAAAAAACCTCAAAATAAGAAGATTTCATCTCTGGTACACATAAAGAATGCTGATTTTTATGTATTTTTGCATTTTGTAATTCATTGTTTCAAAGAGCAACCCTATCTCAACAACTTTATGCAACCAGACAGTCGCCCACTCGTTTCCGTACTGATACCCCTCTACAATGCCGAGGAGTATATCGGTGGCGCTATCGAGTCGTGCCTGAACCAAAGTTACAAAAACATCGAAGTAGTGGTGGTTGACGACCATTCCACCGACCGTTCTCTGAGCATTGCCAAGCAATATGAGAGCGATAGGGTGCATGTGTTGTCCAATCCTAAAAAAGGCGCCCAGACGGCCCGCAACTACGCCTACGAGTGCAGCAAAGGTCGGTTTGTGAAGTTTCATGACGCTGACGACTATTCCACCCCTGGCTTGATTGAGAAGCAGGTGGACCGCATGTTGCAAGACGGTGACGACGACACCATGGTTTATTCCCTCCTCCACCAATTGGAGGGGAATGGTGAGATGACCATCCAGACGAGGATGAAGGGCAAGGACTATTTCAATCCCATCGACTTTGCTGTTGACATGCTCCGTGCCCATGCTTTCTATTGCCCCCATTGCTACTTGCTCACCCGCAAGACAGTGGATGCGATAGGGGGTTGGAATGAACAAGTGCGCATCCTTCAAGACAGGGTTTATTTTGTGAAAGCCGCCGAAGTGGCTTCCAAAGTGCTGTTTGTGGATGGTGAATATGCAGTCTGGCGTGTGTTCGACGATGGTGTTCATATCCACAGCCAGAAGACTCCTGACAAGATGAAGAACGCCATAGAGACCATCTGCGACATGGCTCAAACCGTTCTGAGATACAAGGACAATGCCGACACTCGTGAGGTTTGCGAAACCTTTATCGGGCGTTGTATCTACTTTGATTTCCCTTCTTTCCGTCCCATCCTTCCCTACGTGAATGAGCTGTGCAGGAAGAACGGGCTGAAATGGGTGAAGTTCAGAAACGAGCGATTCAACTTTCTCTATTCACTTTTGGGATGGGAACGAACTACAGCGTTGCTACTAGGGATTAAAAAAACATTCGGGAAATAACATTTATGCCAGATACTACCAATAGCCCACTTGTATCTATTCTTATCCCTCTATATAATGCAGAGAAGTATATTGGGGATTTACTGGAATGGTGCATCCGACAGCCTTACAAGAACATTGAGGTTGTAGTTGTAGACGACCATTCCACAGACAACTCCTTTGCTATAGCCAAGCGATACGAGAATGACAGAATCCATGTGCTGACCAATCCCAAGAAAGGTTCACAATCGGCCCGCAACTACGCTTTCGAGCATAGTACAGGACAATATGTGAAATTCCACGATGCCGACGATTACGGTTCCGATAACCTTATTTTGAAGCAAGTGGAGAGGATGTTGAAAGACGGCGATGAGAATGCCATCGTGTTCTCATCTCTCCACACATTGAGCACTAACGGCAGTTTGTATTCCCTCAAGAGTTATAACGACAAGGATTACGATGACCCTATCGATTATCTGTCCACTGCTTATCGTTCATTCTCATTCCACTGCCCCCACTGTTTCCTACTGAACAGGCAGACTGTGGAGAAAGTTGGCGGTTGGAAAGAAGACGTTATGATTCTGCAAGACAACCATTTTTTCACCAAGGCTGTAGAGCAAGCCTCCAAGATGCTTTACGTTGAAGGGGAATATGCCATTTGGCGCATATTCAACGACAGCCAACACCTTCACTGCCGCACGACAGAGAAGATGAAGAACGGCATCCACACCATCTGCGACATGGCAAACACCTTACTCCGCCACCGGGACGACCAAAAGACCCGCCAGATAGTAAGTGACTTCATCGGACAGTATGTTTACCGAGACATCCGCTCGTTCTATCCTATTCTGCCTTACGTTGACAGCGTTTGTAAACAGAACGGCTTAGAATGGACGAAGGTCAAGAGCGAGAGGCTGGGTTTTCTTTATTCCATTTTGGGTTGGAAGCATACCACTTTGTTAATAGACAAATGGAAGAAGATGGGAAAACTTTTTACTCATCTCGTTAATAGAAAGGGATAGTTATGTCGTCATTGCCTCTTGTATCCATACTCATACCGCTCTATAACGAAGAGCACTACATAGAAAAGACCATTGAGAGTTGTCTCAGCCAGACCTACCCAAACATTGAGGTTATCGTGGTGGATGATCATTCTACAGACCATTCGCTCGTTCTCGCCCAAAAACACGAGAGCGAACGAGTGCATGTGTTGGTCAACCCAGACAAAGGCGCCTGTGCCGCCCGCAACTATGCCTTCAGCCAGAGTAAAGGTGAATACGTGAAATTCCACGATGCCGACGACTACTGTACACCAGGTCTGATTGAGAGACAAATGACGAGGATGCTTGAGGACGGCGATGAGAACACCATCGTCTATTCACCACTCCGTATTTGTAATCTTCCCGAATCGACCGAAACAGAAAGAGTCAATTTGACGAATGACTTTTCTCCAGCTATGGATTATGCCATTGCTTTATGGAAGCATTATGGAATCAACTGGCATTCCATTCTTTATTTATTTCATCGCTCCGCTGTAGAGAAAGCGGGTGGATGGAGTAGCCAATATCCCATTTACGAAGATGCGGAATTCATCATCAACATATTGAAACAATCCTCTAAAATCATTTGCGCAGCCGGTGAGTATGGAGTATGGCGTGTTTTCAACGACCAAAAGCACCTTCATTCCTTAGTGTCAAAAGACATCCAAAAAAGGGAAGCAGACGGTCTATTCCACATTGCAAGCGAAATCCTTGCCTACAGGGACACACCTGAAACCAGAAAGATTTGCGAGCAATTCATCAGCAACCACATCTATCACCATATCGAGAAATTCATTTCCATTTCCGATTACCTAAGAAAGAAGTTCGACCAGCAAAATCTTGCTTGGATTCAATACAAAACCCCAAAAGCGTCCTTTCTTTTCTCCATACTGGGTTGGGAACGCACAACTTACCTCATCAAAAAATGGAAATCTTTCCAAAAGGCAGTATCCTCACTAATCAGAAACAAAAGCAACTCACTATGATACGCACTATCCTTACATCCGTCTTTTTCTTCCTGCTTACACAGGCAGGAGTGGCCCAGAACACCAACCATAGTCAACAGACCGACTACACTGCCACCGACAGTATATTGGCCTATATCAAGCACGCCATGCTGTTCAACCAGTCGATGCCTCAGGAGAAAGTGTATCTCCACTTCGACAACACCGGCTACTTCAAAGGTGAGCGGATTTGGTACAAGGCCTACCTGCGCAGAGCCGACACAGGACTTCCGAGTGACATCAGCAAAGTGTTGTATGTGGAATTGCTCAACCCCAGTGGCGACGTGATTCAAAAGACCAAGGTGAAAGTGGAGAACGGCGAGGCCACAGGCGATTTGCGTTTGGACAGCATTTTCGGCAGTGGTTTCTATGAAGTCCGTGCCTACACCCGCTATATGATGAATTTCGGTGATGCCACCGCTTTCTCCCGCGTTTTTCCTGTATTCAACCAGCCCAAGAACGAAGGTGACTACAGCAACCCCGAGATTGACCAGTACAGTTACCGCAACCGCCTGCCCGAGAGGGAAAAAGAGGAAGATGCGGCGGTGTTGTCGGCAGAGGACGGTAAATCAAAGAAGGCCAAAGGTTTCGAGGTGAAGTTCTATCCAGAGGGAGGTGACTTGGTACAAGGCCTTCGTAGCCGTGTCGCTTTCACCGTCACCGACAAGGAAGGCATGCCAGTAGCCACCAAGGGTCTCATCATGAACGAGGAGGACCAGACTCTTGCCATCGCTATTTCAGGAGCCGACGGCCGTGCAGTGTTCGATATCATCCCCGAAGGCAAGCATTTGAAAATGGCGTTGACCGATGAAGACGGCAAACTTCACTCATTCGACCTTCCCGACCCCCGTTCGGAGGGTTGTGTGGTCAAGGTCGACCCATTGAAGGACGAAGAGGTGACGGTATTGCTCAACAGCAGTCCTGGGATGCAAGGACGGATGCTGGGCTACACCATCGTGAATGGCGGCCGCGTGTTCCGCGCCGACACCCTCACGGCAGAACCATCCATAGAAATAGGACTGAATCGCGATGATTTGCCCTACGGTGTGAACCAACTGACCGTCTTTAGCAGCGACGGCCAGATTCAGGCCGAACGTCTTTTCTTCATCTGCCCTCAAGGCGAGGATGTGGATTCCATCAAACTGACAGCCGACCGGCAATCCATCACCCCCTGCTGCAAGGTGAAGTTCGACATCCAGACAGCTCCCAACAGCCACATCTCATTCTCCGCTATGGATGCGGGCACCCTGACCAACGGCAAACAAGGAAGCATCCACACCTGGATGTTGCTTGGCAGTGAGGTGAGAGGCTATATCGCCAATCCCGACTACTATTTCGAGGCCGACGACCTTCCTCACCGCCAGGCAGCCGACACACTGATGCTGGTGCAGGGCTGGCGTCGTTACGACTGGCGCTTAATTACCGGCCAGACACCATTCCCTAAAATTCAGCCCATAGAAGACAAACTCTACGTATTCGGTCAACTCAAGCCCTCGCTCAGCGCATGGAAGAAGAAACACGAGGTGAGCAACGTGGACCTGACCGCCTTCCTTTACAATAAAAGCGGCCAAAGCCTAAGAGGCGATTGCACCACCGACTCGACAGGTCATTATGCCTTCGCCATTCCCGACATCGACGGAGAGTGGAACATGCAGATTCAGACCCGTATCGATGACAAGTTGAAGACATTCGCAGTAACCATCGACCGTCATTTCGCACCCAAACCACGCTTTTTGAGCGCTTTGGAAAGTAGCATGATTCCCCAAAACGAAGCCAATTTCTTCAAGCCTCTGCCCACAGGTGGCGCGGAAAATGAAACCGAGGAGGACAAACGGCTACGCATACAAGTAGGTCATAATGAGTTCATGACCAAGACCGTCACCATCAAGGCCCGTCGCAACTACTGGACCGACAGTACCGGCCGCTGGCACAACGAGAACGAGGCCCGGCGACGCGCAGTGCTGTTCTACAACTGCGACGAAGGTAGCGATGAGTATGCCGACAAGGGCGAGACCCAACCCTCGTTTTATGCCTGGCTCGCACAGAAGAACCCGCTGATGCAGGACTGCGACCCCTTGCTGATGGACAGTCTCGAAGAATTCCTGGCAGCAGTGGCCAACGACTCCACGCCCAACTTCCATGTTGACGGACCAACCTACAACAACAGGCCCACCGTATGGATTCTCAACAACAAATATGCGGGCACTACGGGATTGGGAGCCTTAAGGAGACAAGCAATGGAAGATCAAGCCATGGTTGTCAATACTAATATCGAGCCCTTACCCATGTTCCTTGACGAAGCCAAGTCCGTGTATATCGTACAGGAAGCGTCAGCAATCGGCAACTACTTAATCAACAGCACCATACAAGGATGTAACCCTGCGATGATTTTCGTCTATACCCACCCCACGTTCTCAACAGCCAGCAACAAGGGACTCCGCAAGACACACTTCCAGGGTTACAATGTGCCGACCAAGTTTGAAACTGACGACTATACCAATTTCATCGCGACCGACGACTTCCGCCGTACCATTTTCTGGCAACCTACCGTCCAAACCGATGCCAATGGCCATGCCACCGTGGAATTCTTCAACAACTCCACCGCCAAGTCAATGTATGTGAATGCCGAGGGTATTGGTACCAATGGAAAATACTTGGTGACCGAATAGCAGGAGTCATCAGAATCCTCAGAATAGTCGGAGTAGTCAGAATCGTCTGATTACTCCGATTTTCACTTATTTTTCACTGAAAGTAATATTTTAAAAGTATGTTACAACAGAAAAGGAATATGTAACATTTAATCTTTTGCCATTATCTTTTTTTGATGTAACTTTACATTCGTTTAGAATGCCTAAATTGGCAAGTTGCAATTAACATACTGATTACCAAATTATTATGAAATCAACCCACAATATTTGGTGATTATTTCTACGTGCCTAACGCAAAAAAAAGACTAAAAAATATAAAACCTCATTTTATGAACAGAAGACATTCCAACAAAGTCATGGCCTTCTTGGCTATGGGGACGCTGATGGCACTCTCGTCATTGTCGTCCTGCGATGGTTACGACCTCGGCGACGAGGATCCGTCATGGTTGGGGTCCAGCATCTATGCTTACTTAGATGATGGGAACTACACCAACACTGTCCGTCTGATTAACGACTTGGGATATGGCACTGTGCTTAACACCACAGGTAGCAAAACTCTCTTCGTTGCCGACGACGATGCTTTCAACCGTTTCTACAGCAAGAACAACTGGGGTGTTCACCGCTACGAGGACCTTTCCCTCGCCCAGAAGAAGATGCTGCTCTACGGTTCTATGATCAACAACTCTTGCCAGATGGCTTACCTTTCAAGTTCAACGGGCCCCACAGAGGGTGACTGTATGCGCAGGCTCACTTCTCAGTCGGTTTACGACTCAGTGCCTTTGCTCACCCCCGACAAGATGCCCAACACCCCCTACTGGCAGTACTACCGCGACAACAACAAGACCATCCCCTGCATGATGGATATGTCCACTGCACCGATGATCCATTTCATAGAGATGTTCCTCGAGAACAAGCAGATCACCAACAACGACTGCAATTTCCTCTTCAACTATGTGAGCGAGCGCCAACCTGGAGATGCCAACGTGAACGGCGTGATGATGGCCGAGCCCAACATCAAATGCTCCAACGGCTTCGTTCACCGTATGGCCGAAGTGATGACCCCGCTGCCCAACATGGCTGAAATCATCAACACCAATGCCAACACCCAGAAATACGCCAAGTTGCTTGAGCGTTTCTGCGCACCTTACTACAACCGCACTGCCACCGACGAGTACAACCGTCTCTACGGCACCAACTACGACAGTGTGTTCCAGAAGCGCTATTTCTCAGAGCGTTCTCAGGGCGGTCAGGCTCTTGACCTCACACCAGCAGAAGGTCCGGTGAATGGTATGTTGAAATTCGACCCGGGATGGAACGAGTTCTACAGCACCACCAACGCAGGAACCAGCACAGAAGTGGCTCTCCAGGAGAACATGGGCGTAATGCTCGTTCCGAGCGACGAGGCGCTCGACCGCTACTGGAACGATGGCGCCGGCAAGGTGCTCAAAGACTACTACGGTTCATGGGAGAACGTTCCCGACAACGTCGTGTCGAAGATGCTCAATGTGAACATGCTCAACTCATTTGTCAACTCCGTTCCCAGCAAATTCGAGACTGTGCTCAACGACGCCAATGACGAACTCGGCATCACAACCGCCGACATCGACAGCGTGCTGCTCGGCTGCAATGGTGCCATATACCTTACTAATAAGGTGTTCAATCCCGTGGCATATATCTCCGTTTCATTCCCCGCACTCATCAACGAGACGATGAGCATCCTCAACTGGGGCATCGAGCAACTGGGCTTCGAGGTGTATCTCAACTCCCAGCAGTCGTACTACAGTCTGTTCATCCCGAGCAACAAGTCATTGCTGGAGTATATCGACCCCTGCTCTTTTGGCAAGACTTCCACACAGATGTTCCGTTTCCACTATGACGCTAACGCCCCAACGGTGCAAGACCGCGTCTGGGCATCCATCTGGAACTACGACATGGAGACTGGCACTGTAGGCGACTCCATCGGCGAGGCCTCCTATAACCAGATCACCAACCGTCTGAACGATATCCTCGACCAGCATATTGTCATTGGCAATGTGGAAGACGGCAACACCTACTACAAAACCAAGGGTGGCGGTTTCCTCAAGATAGAGAACGCTTCTGCCGGTGTCGGCGGTATGACTGTCAGCGGTGGTTGGCAGATTGAGCAAGGCAAGAAAGTGAGAGTGTCAAGGATTTATGACGAATCTCTGGAAGGCAACGGTAAGACTTACATTCTCGATGACGAGCCATTGATGACGAGCCGCAACTCAGTCTATGACATTCTCAGCCAACACGATGAATTCAGTGAGTTCACCTCCCTGCTTCTCGGTTCAGGCCTTCTTGAAGGCAAGCGTGTGATTGGTACCGACGAGCATGGCAGCCCCTCGACCAATGTCAGCCTGTTCAACACCTTCAACTATTCAGTATTCGTACCGACCAACGAGGCTATCGCCAAGGCACACGACAGCGGACTTCCCACATGGGAAGACGTGGAGAATGAGACCGACCCTGATTTGGCCGACAGCCTCAGGAACGAGATTGTCCTCTTCCTTCGCTATCACTTCCAGGACAACGCCATCTTCATTGGCGGCGGCAACGTGAGCGACACTTATGAGACATCGGCCTACAAGGTGCAAGACGACAACCTGAGTTACTTCAAGGTGACCACCACTGCCGACGACCAGCAACTCACCATCACCGATAACAAAGGCAACACCCGCAAAGTGGTGACCTCAGGCGGTCTCTACAATCTTCTTGCCCGCGAATACCAGTACGACAGTGGTGACGCCGTGAGGGCCAACAACCTCTACACCTCCTCCTTCGCCGTTGTACACCAAATCGACGGTGTGCTCAACTACAAATAATGACAATAAAAAACGCACAACAATATGAAATCATTTTCTAAATATCTTCTGTTATCGGTCATGTTGCTGGCTCCATCTTTGATGCGTGCTCAGTCGGCAGGCGCGATGATCAGCGGTAATGTCTATGACGACATGGGAGGAGTGATGATGGCGAACGTGGTGGAAATCGACGCCGCCAACCGTATTGTAGCCGCAGCTGTAACCGACATCAACGGCGACTTCTCATTCCGTCTCGTCAACCCTAAAGACAAGATACGCGTGTCGTACGTAGGCTACGCCACCCAGACACTTGCCATCAAAGGCACAACCTATAAAATCTACCTCAAGAGCAACACTACCCTTACCGACGTGGTGATTACCGCCAAGAAGACCATCCAGTCGAGCGGTCTGGCCATCCCGGAGCGTGAACTTTCCATCGCCAGCCAGAGCATCGACGCCAAGGAGTTCGAAGGTCTGGGCATCACCACTGTTGACGAAGCTTTGCAAGGCCGTATCTCCGGTCTCGACATCGTTGCCAACTCTGGTAACCTCGGTGCCGGAACCAGCATGCGCCTTCGTGGTGTAAGCTCCATCAACGGCAACTCAGAGCCACTGATTGTGGTCGATGGAAACGTTTTCGAGAGCGACTACAAGAACGGCTTCGACTACGCCAGCGCCACAGAAGACCAGTTCGCCGAACTGCTGAACGTGAACCCCGAGGACATCCAGAGCATCACGGTGCTGAAAGACGCCGCCGCCACAGCCATCTGGGGTTCCCAGGGAGCCAATGGTGTGATTGAAATCAAGACCAAGCGCGGTCAGAGAGGTAAGACAAAGGTACAGTACAGCTACCGTCTTTCCGCCACCTACCAGCCCAAGGGCATGCGCCTGCTGAATGGTGACCATTACACGATGTTGCTGAAAGAGGAGTACTACAACCCCACCCTCAGCGAGGCCTCTGCCGATATCCGCGAAATCAACTACGACCCATCGTACTCAGAATACGAGATGTATAACAACAACACCGACTGGGTTGACGCCGTATCTAAGATTGGTTGGCTGCAAAGCCACTATGTGTCAATCACCGGTGGTGGTGAGAAAGCCAACTTCCGCATCTCGGGTGGTTACGACCACCAGACAGGAACCGTGATTCGCCAGAAACTCGACCGCTTCACTACCCGTGTAGCCCTCGACTATTTCGTGAGCGACCGCATCAAGTTCCAGACCAACTTCAACATGACCTATACCGACAACCACAAGAACTATCAAGGCAGCGGTGGCGACCTTCTTTCCATCGCCTACCAGAAGATGCCTAACCTGTCGATATATGAGCAAGATGCCAACGGCAATGACCTGAGCGACTACTACCACGTGCTTCCAAGCGTGTCGTCGCAACTCAATGACCAGCGCAACCTGGTGAACCCGATAGCCCTGGCCTATGAAGCCACCAATGACGAGTCGACTTATCAGATAGAACCTGAGTTCAAGCTCAACTACAACCTCCTGGGCCTCGACGACAGCAGTCACCGTCTGGTTTACGAGGGCAAAGTGGTGTTCAACATCTTCAACCGCTACAACGACCAGTTCTACCCTGCCTCGCTTGTGACCAGCGGATGGAGCGACGACAACAACAACCGTACCTCCGCTTCCTCAAGCAAGAGTACCGCAATCACCACCCAGCACCGTCTGACTTTCACTCCACATTTCAAGAACGAGAACCACTCGCTGATGGCCATGGCACAGTTCCAGATGACCGACGGTAGCAGCAAGTCGCAGAACAATGTGGTATATAAACTGCCCTCCAGCAACATGAAGAGCACCACAGCCGAAGGTATCATCGGTACGATGAGCACAGGTGCCGGCCAATGGCGCAACGTCTATCTGACATTCTCCGCCCACTATGCCTACAAAGGCAAGTACATGGCTGACTTCTCTGTACGCCGCGACGGTAGCACCAAGTTCGGTGACGAGTATCGCTGGGGTAACTTCCCCGCCCTTTCCTTCCGTTGGAATGCCTCCGATGAACCCTTCATGAAGAAAATCAAGTGGTTGTCGATGCTGTCAGTACGTCCAGGATGGGGTGTTGTAGGTAACCAGCCCGGAAGCGAGTACCTCTATTTCTCAAGATACGGCACCACCAGCTCATACGTTGACAAAGGTGCCATCATTCCTTCCAACATCCGTCTGAGCAACCTGCACTGGGAAGAGAAGGAGACATGGAACGTAGGTTTCGACCTCGGCTTGTTCGACAACTTGATTACCGCCGACTTCAACATCTACACCCAGATGACCTCCGACCTGCTGATGGCCAACATCAACATCCCTTCATCTTCTGGTTTCACAGCCCTCTCATGGCAGAATGTAGGCAATATGCGCAACAACGGATGGGAGTTCAACATCAATGGTAACAGAATCATCCATAAAGGCAAGTTCAGCGTTGACTTCAACGTCACCTTCGCCAACAACCGCAACGAAATCACCAAGATGGACGAGACCGTGCTCGACAACCTGAACAAGGACTTCAGCTACAACAACGGTTCCTACCTGACCCGCATCCAGCTCAACAACGCCTTCGGTTCCATCTATGGTTTCCGTTACAAGGGCGCTTACCAGTACAGCAAGTACTCAGAAACTGAGGTGCCAGGCGTGAGCGGTCCGAACGCTCCTGTAGCCCGCGACGAGAACGGCAATGTGGTGATTGACAAGAACGGACTGACCGTGCCTATGGTCTTCAACTACGACAATACGACCAACACTTACGCATACGAGTTCAAGGGTGGTGACGCCATCTATGAGGACATCAACCACGATGGCAACATCAACGAACTCGACATTGTCTACTTAGGTTCTTCACTTCCTAAGGTCACCGGTGGTTTCGGATTCAAGATTAACTTCGGTAATTTCCGTTGGAACAACCAGTTCACCTTCCGCGCAGGCAACAAGGTGGTGAACATGGCCCGCATGAACGCCGAATCGATGTACAACAACCGCAACCAATCGACCGCAGTGAACTGGCGTTGGCGTGTGGAGGGTGATGTGGCCCAGATACCACGCGCACTCTACAACGAAGGCTACAACTGGCTCGCCAGCGACCGTTTTGTGGAAGACGCCTCCTTCCTGCGCCTCAACTACTCCCAGTTGAGTTACAACTTCGACCCTCAACTGGTCAAGAAATGGGGTCTTTCGAGCCTGAGCATCAACCTCAGCGCCCACAACCTCTTCTGTCTCACGGGCTACTCAGGTGCCGACCCCGAAGTGGGTTACGGAGGACTGAGTGTCAGCTACGACAACGCCAGAACTCCACGTTCCCGTCAGTTCACCCTCGGCGTGTCCGCGCAGTTCTAATCCAGTCAATGGAAATCATATAGAAAACCAAGTATTTATCCACTGACTAAAATCAAGATCAAGATGAAGACAAAAAATATCATACGAACAATACGTACAGCCACCTTGGCCGTGGCTGTGTCGGCCATGGCAACCTCGTGCGACGACTTCCTGAGCATCGAGCCTCTGAGCGACATCGTACTTGAGAAATACTGGACCAACGAGGCGGATGTCACGAGTGTGATGAACGCATGCTACACCCAGTTGGAGTCGGCCGACTGCATCCAGCGAATGATTGTGTGGGGCGAGCTCCGCAGTGACAACATGACCACCGGCTCAGGCATCAGCAACGACATGAACCAGATTCTCAAGGAGAACCTCTTGGAAACCAACAACCTTACCGACTGGCAATCCTTCTATAAAGTCATCAACAGTTGCAACACCGTACTGCACTACGCACCATCAGTGAACGAACTCGACCCGAACTTCACTGACTCCGAGCTCAAGGCCACTATCGCTGAGGCCACCACGCTGAGAGCCCTGTGCTATTTCTACCTCATCCGCACTTTCCGCGACGTGCCTTACGTGACAACACCTTCCATCGACGACACCCAAAACTACAGGGTGGCTCCCATCAAGTTCGATGCCTTGCTCGACTCACTGATTGCCAGTGTGGAACTCGTGAAAGACGATGCCGTCCGCTCCTATGGTGAGGATGCCATTGAGAACACCGCCAAAATCACCCGCTGGGCAGCTTACACCCTGCTGGCCGACATGTATCTGTGGAAAGGCGAATACCAACGCTGCATCGACTACTGCGACCTCGTCATCAAGGAGAAGCAACGCCAGTATGAGATTGAGCACGAGGAGAACGCCACCACCACCACCCTTGAGTTGTACGGTGACATCCCTCTTATCGCAGAGTCGCCCAGCGGAACCACCGTATCGGGCAACACCTACAATGAGATTTTCGGTACCGGCAACTCGTTCGAGAGCATTTTCGAACTCACTTTCATGAACAACCAGACGGTGACCAATTCAACCATATCATCCCTTTATGGTTCTTCCTCTGTTACCGAGGGACGTATCACAGCCCCGACCTACCTCTTCTCCGAGGCCTATTCGGGCAACAACAAGTATTTCTCCAAGACCGACTGCCGCTACCTGGAAAACATGGCTGAGAGTTCAAGCCGTGTGGCCATCCAGAAATACGTGATAGAGGAACTGTCGTTCCGTCCTTCCACCACCTCAGGCGGTGCTCCCCGTGTGACCGCCACGCGCCGTAACACCAACTACGCCAACTGGATTATCTACCGTCTGTCGGACGTGCTGCTGATGAAGGCTGAAGCCGAAGTGGAACTGGCAGGCAATGTGGAAGGTCTGGCAGAGATGACCGAAGAGCAAAACAACCACTACCGCCGTGCGTTTGCCTGTGTATCGGCCGTTTGGAAACGCGCCAACAACAAGCGCACAGCCACCACCGACACTCTTATCTATGACGACTATGCCAACTCCCGCATCACTATGGAAGACCTTGTGTTCGACGAGCGTCAGCGCGAGTTCCTCTTCGAGGGCAAACGCTGGTACGACCTGGTTCGTCTGAGCCGCCGCGACAACTCCAACACGAGAATGGTGAGCAAGGTGCTGTCGAAGTTCGAGCAGAACGTAGCCGCCATCCGCATCAAACTGGCATCTCAAGACGCGCTCTTCTTCCCTTATTACAAGAACGAGCTCGACGCCAATCCTTATCTTGAGCAGAATGCGGCATACGTGACCGACGACACATCGGCAAGGCAATAACCTACTCATGAAACGTAAAAACAGACAACCATTATGGAACAGATCAAGAATAAACATTCACAGAGAGCCAGACTGTTGAGAACAGCAGCCATGGTGCTGACTTCCATCCTTTTATTGGGTAGCGTTACCAGTTGCAACGACGACCCAGATGCGGAGAACTACTATACGTTCACCGGCGAGATGGTGTCGAACTACCTGGATGCCCGCAGCGACATCTACAGCGACTTCATCGCCGTGCTTCATAAGTCGAACATGTATGGCATGATGGCCACCTACGGCACCTATACCTGTTTCGCTCCCACCAATGATGCTTTCAAGGAGTATTTCCGCGACCATGGCATTACCGGTGTGGACCAGATGTCGAAAGCAGAGTGCGACACCCTGGCATGGAACCACATCATCAAGAACGCCTACTTCACCACCGACCTCTACGACGGCAACATCCCAACGGCCAATATGAACGACCGTTACCTGACCTTCTCGTGCGACTCGGATGTGACGAACAACAACAATGTGATTTACTACATCAACAAGGCTTCACAAATCATCGTCCGCGACGACTCCGTGGAGAACGGTGTGGTACACACCCTCAACCGCGTCATCCAACCCAGCGCCGACTACCTGCCCGAGCGCATTGGAGCCGACGAGAACTGCCAGATTTTCTACCAAGCCCTGCTGCTCACCGGCATGCGCGACTCACTCTACCAGTATATCGACGAGACCTACCACTGCGGTGAGGACTCCGTGAACCGTGGTTTCAACATCTCGACTGGTGGCAGCAACTACAGGTGTATGTTCGTAGGCACCCGCCGCACCCGTTATTCCGCCTTTGTGGAAACCGACGCGGTGTATGCAGAGAACGGCATCAACAACCTCGACGACCTGAAAGCCTACGCCAAGAACATCTACGACGCAGTCTATCCCGAGGACGCCGGTCAGTACGACGACGACTTCACCAACCGCAAGAACCCGCTCAACCGCTTCATCTCCTATCACCTTCTGCCCTACTACGGCGCCTACAACGACTGGACGATTTACGGAGAGCTCAAGGAGACTTGCGCCATCACCTCCAAGATTGACTGCACCGACTGGTACACCACGATGATGCCCGGTACCATCATCAAGTTCAGTAGCCCGACAGAAGGTCTGTTCATCAACCGCCGTGGTGTAGGCACGAACTACAGGGTGAAAGGCATCAAGGTGCTGTCGCCTTCTGAAATGCCATCCGACATCGACCAGCAGGCCCTCAACGGCATCTACCATTATATCGACGGCATTCTGGCCTACGATGTGCAGACGCGCGACGTGGTCTTCAACGACCGTATCCGCATCGACGCCATCACCCTTTCGCCCGAGTTCATGAACTGCGGCGCACGAGGTCTGACCGATCATGCCACAGGATTCAAAGTGATTGACGGTTGGAACTTCCGTGGCACCTATCCACCATTGGTGACAGTACGCCAGCGTGGTGTGTGGATGATGACTTATCAGGACTGCGTGGACATCCAGGGCCAGTTCGACGTGACCTTCAAACTTCCGCCCGTTCCCCAGAACACCTATGAGGTACGCTTCGCTTACGGTGTAGGAACAATGCGTGGTGTGGTACAAGTGTATTTCGGTACCAAGGACAACATGCAACCTATGGGTATTCCTATCGACTTCCGCGTATGGGGTGGTGACCCGAACATCGGTTGGGTGGCCGACACCGGCGACGAGGATGCCGACCGTGCCATCGACAAGGCCATGCACAACCGTGGTTACATGAAAGAGATGGACACTTGGCTCCAGGGCGGCCAGAACAACCTGCGCGACCAAAGCGGTAAACTCCGCAAGATCCTCACCACGCAGACCATGTCGCCCGACAAGGAATACTACGTGAGAATCAAACTCGTGCTGGAGAATCCCGAAGCAGAGATTCCTATCAATTACTTTGAGCTCTGTCCCAAGAGCGTCTATGCAGGCCTAACCGCCGAGGACACACATTAACCTAAGAAAGCCCGACTTTTCACCTTCAGGAAAGAACAAGTGAAACGAAGGCCCACAAACATATAAAAGAACAAGATATGAAAAAAGCAATAATATTGAAGAGCGCAATGGCATTGGCGTTGAGCGTGTCGTTCTTGGCATGCTCCGACGAATGGGACGACCACTACGACGCTTCGCTCGCACCATCCGACCAGTCATTGCTTGAAGTGGTGAAGAGCCACTCCAACCTGAGCGACTTTGTGGAGGTGCTCAACGCCACCCACGTCTTCACCAACAACAAAATGACCAAAGTCACTTACGCCGACCTGCTCGACGCCGACCAGACCCTGACCGTCTGGGCTCCGGTGAACGGTACATTCAACAAGGACTCACTGCTTGCAGAATGCACAACAGCGAAAGGCGACTCCATGGTAGGACAGCATTTCGTCGGCAACCATATCTCCCACTTCCTCTACACGATGGGACCCAACACCAACCTCAGTGTGAGGATGCTCAACAACAAGCAGATGAATCTGGGCGCCACCTCCATCGGCGACGTGAAGGTGAACAGCGAATACAACCTGCCCGCTTCCAATGGTCTGCTCCATCTGCTCAACGGCAGCAAGCCTTACGCCTACAATGTGTACGAGGGTGTGACCAGCATGAGCCGCTACACATTCATCGGAGAATACATCAAGAGCTTCGAGCAAATGGAACTCAATGAAGAAGCCAGTGTGCAGAGCGGTATCATTGACGGTGTGAAGGTTTATTCAGATTCAGTGATGCTACTGAAGAACATCCTCTTCAACGCCTTTGGCGACATCAACGCAGAGGACAGTACATTCGTGATGCTGATGCCCTCAGAAGAGCAATGGGAAAAGGTGTATGAGGAAGCCCTCGCTTACTTCAACTTTGGCTCAGTAGAGAAAGCCGACTCCATCCAGAAGTACTGGACCTACCGCAGCCTCATGAGCGACCTCTTCATCAACCGCAACATGCAGCACGCGCTCAACGACTCCGTGTTCACGACCAGTTACAACAGGAGAGACCCAGAATACCACGTCTATTACAAACCGCTGGCGGACGGTGGTCTTTTGTCCTCTACCTACATCGCAGACACATTGGCTTGCAGCAACGGTTCCATCTACAACCTCCGCCAATGGCCATTCCAGCCCGAGCAGCTCTATTTCCGCCCCGTAGAGGTGGAAGGCGAGCGCGAGGCCAACATCAAGAAGTACAGCGAATGCACGTTCAACTACCGCCAGGCCAATGCCGACTCCATATCTGGCGGTTACCTCAACATCGTTCCTCAGACAACATCTTCCAACTGGACCGTTGATTTCGAGGTGGCCAACACACTTGCCGGCACCTACGACGTGTGTCTGATTCTTTTGCCCAAGACTGCGTACAATGTGAACTCCCGCGATTTCAAGCCCAACAAGTTCAACTCAAGCCTTACTTATACTGAACTCGACGGCACCACTACGACAGTGAAGTTCGAGGACGACCTGACCAACGACCCCTACAAGGTTGACACAGTAAAACTCGGCACAGTGACAATTCCAGTCTGCAACTACGGGCAGGAACAAGTTACTGTGACCCTGCATCTCGAATGCAGCATCACTCGCCGTCAGACCAGTTACTCGCGCGAGATGTATCTGGACCAGATTTATTTGAAACCTACTAAAAAAGACGAATGATTATGAGAAGACATATATTCACTCCAAGGCATAATGCCTTGTCGCATCTCGGCTTTGTTATTCTCGCCTTGATGCTGACGACACAGGTTTCGGCGCAAGAGATCAACAGGGTGATTACGGGTCGGGTATTTGACAGTGCCACAAAACAACCAGCCGCCGGTGTGCACATCGAAGCATACAACGACGCTCGCTACGCTGCCATGACCGACGAGAACGGTACCTACACCATCAAGGTTCCTGACTTCGTGACCTCGATTTCCGCCTTCGCCGACGGATACGTGATGGTGCAGCAGTCGGTGGCTAACGGTAAGAGCCAGGCCGACGACATCTACATGTACAGCGACGCCTTCAAAGAGAACTACAGCCGCAGCACCACAGCACAGAGCAAGGCTTCTGCGCTTGTGGACTACTTCAACAACGACATGTCGATTGACAACCAGATAGAGAGCAAACTGAATGGCGACATCCTCGCCATCAACCGCAACGGTGTGCCGGGCGAGGGTGTGAAGATGCTGCTCCAAGGCATCAACTCACTCAATGCCAACGCACAGCCTCTCGTCATTGTTGACGGACTGATTCTCGACATGCAGTACAACAACCCCTCCATTCACGACGGTTTCTTCAACAACATGCTCTCCAACATCATGGTGGAGGACATCGAGAAGGTGACTGTCCTGAAGAACGGTACAGCCATCTACGGTGCCAAGGGCGCGAATGGTGTGGTGTTGATAGATACCAAGCGCAACAAGAGCATGGCCACCAAAATCGACCTCTCCATCGGCGGTAGTTTCGAACTCCTTCCCAAATTGCCCGACATGATGAACAGCGAGCAGTACCGTGTCTATGCTTCCGAGATGATTGGTACCACTGGCACCAAGACCAACCAGTTCAAGTTCTTGCAGACCAGTCCCAACTACTATTACTATAATGTGTATCACAACAACACCGACTGGACCGACTACGTGTATGACGAGGCATTCACACAGAACTACAGCATGAACGTGCAAGGTGGTGACGACGTGGCCAACTACAACCTCTCTGTCGGTTACGCCTCTTCCGACGCTACGCAGAAGTACAATGAGTTCTCGCGCTTCAACCTGCGCCTCAACTCCGACATCACCGTTCTGAGGAACCTCACCGTACGTTTCGACGCCTCTTACAGCGACGTGAACCGCAACATGCGCGACGATGGTATCAAGAACAACGTGATGGACGGCATCATCTCATCACCAGGATTCCTTTCCCTCATCAAGTCGCCGTTCCTCAGCCCTTACGCTTACGACACCAACGGACATTTGTCACACTATCTCGCCGATGCCGACGACTTCCTCTCTGACGTGCTGCCTGCACGCAGTTACCGTGCATCGCTCGCCAACCCGCTCGCCATACTTGAGTATGGTGAGGCCGACAACAAGAACGATTTCGGCAACCGCGTGGTGAACCTCGCCGTGACCCCCAAACTGATACTGAACAGGAACTGGTCTATCTCCGAGCATTTCGGCTTCAGTATCGACAACACCGACGAGAACTACTACCTGCCGACTGACGGTGTGCCTACCTTCGACGTGGAGCGCACAGGTACGGTGGAGAACAAGGTCGCGTCACTTGCCGCACGCCAGATATCCATCTCGAGCAACACCTACGCCAATTTCAACAAACGCTTCGGCGCTAACCGTGTGAATGTCCTTGGCGGTTTGCTCTACTCTCACAACTCCTACAATCTGAACACCCAGGGTGGCTACAACACCGGCAACGACAAGACACCGAACATGAATGCCGACCTCGAATACCCCTACACAAACGGTACTGAGGACAAGGACATCGACATGATTTATTACCTCCAGGGCGACTACAATTTCAGTGAGAAATACTTCGCTTCAGCCAGCCTCAGCCTCAACGGTTCTTCCCGTTTCGGTGTAGACGCGAAAGACGGCATGAAAATCGGCAACTACGCATGGGGATTCTTCTATTCCGCAGAAGCCGCATGGCTGATGTCATCGGAGAAATGGTTCAACGTGAAGGGTATCGACTACTTGAAGTTGAATGTGGGCTTCGACCATGTGGGTAACGACGACATCGACAGTAAGTCATCGCGCACCTACTTCGTTTCCCACCGTCTGCTCGACAGCACTACGGGTAAGGTGATGGAGAACATCGGTAACACCAGCCTGCAATGGGAGACCACCAACAGATTCACTGCCGGCATCAATCTCTCCGCTTTGCACAACCGTCTGTTTTTAGGTTTCAACTTCTTCACCAGCAAGACCTCCAACCTGCTCAGTCTGAACACCCTGAGTTATCTGACTGGACTCTATACCAACTGGAGCAATGGCGGTTCGCTGAAGAACACCGGCTTCGACGCTTCACTGCGCGGACGCATCATCAACACAGGCGACTGGAAATGGGAACTTGGTGCGACCATGGGCCACTACAAGAACAAGATTACCTCATTGCCAGGCAACAGAAACAGTTTCACCACCGACCTCTATGGCGCCACCATCCTCACCAAGGAGGGTTTGGCAGCAGGCACTTTCTATGGCTACAAGACCAATGGTGTGTTCGCAACCACTTCCGAGGCAGAGGCAGCTGGTATCTACCAACTCACTAAAACTGGCCAGCAACAGTATTTCGGTGCAGGCGACATGAAGTTTGTAGACCTGTATGGCGACAAGTGCATCTCTGAGGCCGACATGACCGTGATTGGCGACCCCAACCCCGACTTCTACGGCAACATCACCTCGAGCCTGAGTTACAAGCGTCTGCGTCTCGACCTGGTGTTCAACTATTCAGTAGGAGGCGACATCTACAACTACCAGCGCAGCCTGCTCGAGGGTGGTAGCTATTTCTACAACCAGACGACCGCTATGCTCCACCGCTGGCAGTATGAGGGACAGCAGACCGACATTCCACGCGCCTCTTATCTCGACACGATGGGCAATAGCCGTTTCTCCGACCGTTGGATAGAGGATGGCAGTTACTTGAAACTCAAGAACGTCACGCTCAGTTACAACATACCGGTACGCAGCACCTATTTGCAGGCCATCACCCTCTGGGGTTCCGCCAACAACCTGTTCACCATCACTAAATACCTGGGCAGCGACCCAGAGTTCAGCATGACCAACTCCGTACTCGGCATGGGCATCGACCGTGGTCTGCACGCTCCTGGACGCAGTTTCTCGTTAGGTGTAAAAATCAACTTGTAAGACCTGTTAGAATATGAAAATCAGAAGTTTTATATATGCACTGTCGCTCATGGCGACAATGAGTGCCGTAATCTCTTGCACAGAGACCGATTCCAGCCTTGTGGAGTTTGAGGAGGAGAACAACTTCGACCTTCCCTCGGACACTGTCTATAGCGTGATGGGTATCATCAAGAAGATGCAGGTCATCGCCGACCGCACCGTGCTGCTTGGCGAGATACGAGGCGACCTTACCACCTTGACCGACCATGCCACAACCGACCTTCGCCAGCTGGCTAACTTCGAGGCTACGGCAGAGAATGTCTATAACAACGCCCGCGACTACTATGCAGTGATTCAGAACTGCAATTTCTACATCGCCCGCGCCGACACATCAATAAAGAAACGCAACCAGTCCGTTTTCCTGAAGGAATACGCTGTGGTAAAGTCGTACAGGGCATGGACATATATGCAGCTGGCGCTCAACTACGGCAAGGTGCCTTTCTTCACCCAGCCCTTACTGACGGAGAAAGAGGCTGACGTGAACCTCTATCCCAAATACGACATCAAGCAAATCGCCGACTTCTTCATCAACGACATCAAGGACTATGTGGACACTGACTATCCCTCCTACTCTTCTGTCGGTGGCATGAACTCGACGAGGTTCTTCATTCCCGTACGCGCCTTGCTCGGTGACCTCTGCCTGTGGGCTGGCCGTTACCAAGAAGCTGCCCAGTACTACCACGACTACCTCACCACCACTGGCAACGCCCGTCCGATTGGTGTCAACGCGGTGACTTGGGACGACAAGCAGTTCTCTCACATCACCTCCTCTTACAACACATTGTTCAACCGCACCAACGCTGAGACCCTCACCTTCATCCCGATGGAGGAGGAAGAATACGATGGTACGATATCCTACCTTGACGATGTGTTCAACTCTACGGAGGACAACAACTACTACAACCAGGCCACACGTTCACAGGCCCTGACCGACCTCTCGTCGGCACAGCGCTATACGATGATTATCACCGATGTGAACACCCAACTGCCCGACACCATCTCCCCACCCGACTCGCTCGCCTACGAGACTCAGCTGCAGAAGGGCGACCTCCGTCTCTACACGGTCATCACCACCCGCAGTGCCGCCAGTTCCACCACTATGGACTACTCGACCATCCGCCAGACCATATCCAAGGTCACGGACAACAGTGTGACCATCTATCGTTTGGGACAGATTTACCTCCGCTATGCCGAGGCACTCAACCGCGCTGGCTATCCCAATGCCGCCTTCGCAGTGCTGAAATACGGTTTGTATCCATCGACCGTTCAGCAGTATGTTCCTGAGGAGGAGCGCACTGCCGCTGGTGACTTGCTCACTTTCAGCCAGTACCAGTTCTCACGCGACAACACCATCGGTATCCACTCTAGAGGTTGTGGCACAGCCAATGCCGACACGACATTCGTCATTCCGTCAACGCTGACTGAAAAGGCTGACATCATCGAGTACGTGGAAGACCGCATCATGGACGAGATGGCTTTGGAGGAGTGTTTCGAGGGCCAGCGTCTGTATGAGCTGATGCGTGTGGCTTTGCGCCGCAGCGACAACGCATACCTCGCGCGCCGCATCGCTTCTCGTGACGGAGCATCCAATTTCAAAGACGAACTCTACCAGCGTCTGCTCACCGAGTCGAACTGGTACCTGCCATTGGAGTAGGAATTCTGACACACAATGTAAAAGACGGGTGGCGAACCGCAATGGTCCGCCACCCGTTGTATTTGAATGATGATGTTTTTCTAAACGATGGAATTAAGGCCTAAAGCTGACGCCAACGGGGTACGCAAGTTACCAGTCTGCGAGAATATCAATTAATTATTTCTGAAACGCCCCTACTGAAGGCGACTGAAAATTATGGCTCCACCACTCTTCGTCCTCTGTATTGAATACATGGCATAAAAAAGAAAAGTATGAGCAAATCTTCAAAAATCCATTGTTTTTTATGGGATTTTTGAAGATTTGCCCACATTTCTTTGTATTATCTGTGCTTCACCCCCTCCTTTTCTCCTCAGCTAAAGCCTAAAGCATACTAAGGACTCTTTTTCTTAATTCTTAACTCATAATTCTTAATTAAATAAAGAAATAAAGCTCTTGACTCTTGACTAAATAAAGTCTAACGCTAAAGTCTAAGGTTCTAACCAGCTGTTTCGCCTCAATCGTCGGCAGGCATGACATACTCAAACCTCACGCCCGACTTCTTTCCACAGACGTATGCAATGGGCGGTCGGTTGCCTTGGCGTAGATTGTCGAGGTACAGGGGTTCCCCTTCCACGATGAGGCTGACTTCAAAGGTGTCGCCAGGCTTCATTCGGGTATTCTCCGACGCTGTCACCAAGAATTTCAGGTTGCCCTGGTATTCGATGTCGCATACCCTGTCGGGCAACCATGTCAGCCGAAGTTGTTCCCCAGGAACCATTGTTGGTAACACACTGAGCCTCCTGCTCAAAACAGGGCTGCTCTGCTGTTCCTTGGGCAACGAGGCATTCCGCTCGTACTCCTCCCAGTCTGTATAGCCGAGAAAACGGGTCAGGGCGTCAAGGGTACTCTGGCGAGGTTTTACCTTCTCATCCACATAGCCCCACATTCTCATCAAGGTCGTGCGACTAATGAGGATGTGCAACCTTGCGTAAATCCGTTCACGGAGAAAGTCAAAGTCCTTGGGTGAACGTATGGCCATACCTAAAGCCGTTTCTATCTCATTCTTCAATAGATTGATCATAAGTCTCTTTTAGTTGATTGATTTTCGTCTCCCATATCTTAATCACATCCCATTGATGTTTTTGTATTTCAGCTCTTATGTAATTGATTTCCTCTTCGGTGAAATCATTGCTAATCGTCAGGATATACTGCTCCACCCAAGAATACGACTGTTCCAAGATATCCGGAAAGTCGCTGCGCAGATAGAGGAAATACGAGAGGGTGTCGATGTGTTCTTTCATGCCTGTCGCTTCCACTTTTTCATCAAAGGCTTGGCATCCAGCATCAATGGCATTCTGACTCCTCAACGCTCCGTTGGTACCGATATCATCCTTTCTGATAGTTGTCGTTTGATTCCATACGGCATAAACAACAATCAGGCAGACAACAGCAATACTTCCCCAAAGCCATGTGTGCAATCTCCGCTTCTCATTTTCACAGTCACGGCGCAGTTCGTTCACAGACTGGTATCGTTGAAGGATAGGTGAGGTGCATCTGCTGACAATCCTACGAAAACCAAGTCCTAGTTTCATTTGCTTCAGAATGATTCCGAGGCTGTAAATATCGTTCCTCACATCGGGTTTTGTCGCTTGAGTTTGTTCTGGAGCCATGTAACCATGAGTTCC
>JAEEGG010007591.1_pt1 | contig 24932 bp, 21 predicted proteins | sample 9134161 | NCBI WGS metagenome assembly JAEEGG01 (sample SAMN16246543, study PRJNA631951) | gut metagenome | biome: gut microbiome; feature: rumen; material: CR-attached | host: Bos | place: Iran: Karaj | collected 2018-10 | reverse complement strand
ATAGTGTCTGAACATCTTCTGTACTTCATAGATCTCTCTGTAATAAGCATCATACGCTTCCTTCCGGGTCTTGCCCCTCTGGAAATCCTGAGCCCAGAATTCCAGATTGTCGACCTGATGCATCGACAGCAGCACAAAATCCAGTTCATCTTCATATCTGTCGAACAGTCTCTCATACTGATCGACGGTGATCGTCTGTACACCGAATTCCAGACCCTTTCTGATGGTGATCCTGTCCTGATAAAGCTGTTTCATCTGTTTCAGCTTTCGGAAGTATTCCGGATAGTTGACGTTACTTAAAACGCAGGTGATGGTCTCGCCCATATAGAATGCCTGCTTGGTCTCTATCCCCAACGGATCATCCTGATCCCGCTTGATGCCGTAATCCACGTGGTCGGTAAAACAGATCTCATCGAGATCCAACTGTACAGCTTTTTCGATCTGATTTTCCATCGGCTCTTCGCTGTCATCGGAGAAATCGCAATGTACGTGATAATCTTCCAGCATTTCTTATTTCTATTTCCAGACCTCTTCGGCAATTTCTTTGATCAGTTTCAGTTTCTTCCACTGCTGCTCCTCAGTCAGCTTATTCCCCTCTTCCGTAGAAGCAAAGCCGCACTGCGGTGAAAGGCACAGATTCTCCAAAGGAACGAATTCAGCTGCTTCATGGATCCGTTCAATGATCCTGTCTTTGTCTTCCAGTTCTCCTCTTTTGGAAGTGATCAGACCAAGCACCACCTTTTTATTCTCCGGCACAAATCTCAGCGGTTCAAAACCGCCGCTTCTAGCATCGTCATATTCCAGATAGAAAGCGTCGACATCTTCCAGGGCAAACAGATACGGTGCGATCGGATCATAGGCTCCCTCACTGGCATAAGTGCTCTGGAAGTTGCCTCGGCAGACATGGGTATTGATCACCATGCCTTCCGGCTTGGCAGCAAGGGCACGGTTGTTGAGATCGATCTCCTCTTGAGCGATCCTTTTCAGCTTTTCCTCGTTGATACCGAAAACAGGCCACATCTTCCGATCAGCATACAATGTCCAGGTGCAGTCATCAAACTGCAGGTTCCGGCAGCCGGCATCATAAAGATCCCTGATGACCTGGTGATAAGCCTTCACGATGTCGTTTTTCAGTTCCTCGTCATCCGGATAGACGGATCTGTTCTGTTCCATGTATTCCGGTAATCTCAACTGTACCAGCAGCTGGGCCGGTGCCGGTATCGTCTGTTTGGCGACAGTATTATCATCTTCGAACTGTTTCACGAAGCGGTAATGATCAATGAAAGGATGATCGGTCCCGCTGATTCTGTCGTAGATGACGGCTGTCTCCGCTTTCGTCACCTCATCATGAAAACGCAGACCGGCTTTCGTGTTTCTCTTCTCGATGCCGTTGAGACCCCAGAAGAAATCCATATGCCACCAGGAACGGCGGAATTCGCCGTCCGTGATCACCGGATAGCCCAGTTCCTTCAGTTTTCCGATCAGTTCAACAATATGCCTGTCTTCAACCTCTTTCAGTTCCTCGTGAGAGATCTTTCCGGCTTCGCAGTCTTCTCTTGCCTGTTTGAGTTGCCTTGGACGCAGAAAACTGCCTACATAGTCATATCTGAACGGTGCATTCATCATTCTTCCTCCCTGTACATCAGATCCTTTTCTGAATAATTATCCAATACCTTAAGCATATCCTCAGCCACTGCCTTGGCTTCACTTATATCATGATCGAGATAATTGCCACATTCCTTCCGCTTTCCTCCGGGCATTTCCCCTTCAAAATCACGGATAAAAGCCATGGATTCCTTCACCAGCTGTATCGCATCATTTCCGGAGAGATCATCATATACGATCAGATAGAAACCGGTCCGGCAGCCCATGGGTCCGACATAGATGATGGAATCGGAAAAACGGCTGTTTCTGGCATAAGTCGCAAACAGATGTTCGATCGAATGCATGCCGCCGGTGGAAAGATAATCGCCTTCATTGGGCTTCTTCATACGGATGTCATAGGTGATGCAGTTTCTGTCGATCCTTGACAGATACATCCCCTTTTCCAGAATATCGTGGTTCACCTGAAAGCTTCTGATCGTTTCCATACACACCCCCTATGATATCTCTTTTATATTCTTCACTTATGTCATCATTGTAACAATCTTCCCTTCCTTTTTAAACACAGGTCCTTCACAAAATCATCTGAGGCAGATCCTTTCTGATCACATCGGCAATGGAATTGCCTTCATATGTAGAAATGCCCATACTGCTAAAATCAGTACGGTGAAGATCAGAAAAAGAACGCCAATGAAAAACCCAACAATACTGGATAAACGCAATCATTTCTGTGAACCTGTTTTATCCATGATTACATATCTCCAGGAAAATTATATTATTATATACATTAAGAAAAGAGTCGGCTTTATCTCTCATCAGAAGAAAGGAAACAAAATGAAATTACTGGTTTTCGATGTCGGAGGAACGCAAATCAAATACGCAGTTGCGGAAGATGCACTGAACCTGTCGGAAAAAGGATCCGTACCCACTCCGTCAGACAGTTTTGAAAGTTTCGAAAAACAAATCAGCGATATCTATCTTCAATGCAAAGACACAGTTCAAGGCATTGCCATGTCCCTTCCCGGACCGGTCGATGTGAAAAACGGGTATATCTTCAACTGCGGTGCCATGAAATACAGACACGACAAGGAAGTCGCAAAGCTTCTGGAAGAAAAGTGCGGATGCACAGTCGTGCTGGAAAATGACGGCAAGGCTGCCGCTTTAGCCGAACACAGATACGGAGCCATCAGAGACTGCAGCAATGCAGCCGTCTTTCTGATCGGGACCGGTGTCGGCGGCGGACTCATCATCAACAATGAACTGCTCAGAGGGATCCACTTCACGGCCGGCGAATTCAGCTTCATCAATACGGAAGCAGATCACTATGATGACTATGGAAATATCCTGGGCAACAGATGCTCAACGACATTCCTTCTGAAAAGATATCGTGAATTATCAAGAATTAAGGAGGAGATCGACGGAAAAGAATTCTTCCGCAGACTGGAAAACGATGAAGCTGCACAGAATGCGCTGGACGAACTGTGCAGAAATATCGCTGTACAGATACTCAATCTCAGCTGTCTTCTCGATCTGGAAAAAGTCGCGATCGGCGGCGGTATCAGCAGACAGCCGATTCTGATCGACAAGATCAGGGAAAAGTTTGAAGAAGTGAAACAGAAATCATTTACCGGCCGCATCGGTCTTAAGATCCATACACAAATCGTTCCCTGTCAGTTTCATAACGATGCCAACCTGATCGGTGCATTCATCACCTATGCAGAAAGAGAAAACCAATGAATCAGATCGAAAACAGAATGGGACTTTTAATGGGATTGTCTGTCAGTTTTCTGCTCTCGCTTGTCGGCACGCTGAGCTCGGGTGCTTTCACCATCCCCTCTTTCCTGATCAGTTTTCTCATCAGTTTCTGTATCAGCACGATCATCACGAAGATCATCCCGATCAGAAAGGTCACTTCTTCCCTGACTGAAAAACTGAAACAGAAACCGGGGACCCTAAAATACAGGCTGGTCGAGACCCTGATATCGGATCTGCTGATGTCACTGCTGATGACCTTTGTCATGGTCTGTATCGCCTTCAGACAGGCAACCGCCCACGGCGCAAGGATCTCTTTCTGGCCGATGCTGCTAAGATCGGAGATCATCAGTTTCATCGCCGCCTATCTGGCACTGTGGTCTCTTACGCCTCTGCTTTTAAAGATCGTATTAAAAAACGCAGGGATCACTCAGAACACACAGCAATAACAAAAGGCAGGCTTTCAAAGCCTGCCTTTTTTTTGTTTTCAATCAGTGCTAATCCAGATCTTCGCCGTTAGAAGCGATGACTTTCTTGTACCAGAAAAAGGAATCCTTGCGGTAACGGTCATAGGTACCGTTTCCTTCATCATCCGCATCCACATAGACGAAGCCGTATCTCTTTGACATCGATACCAGCGAACAGGATACCAGGTCGATACAGCCCCAGGGCGTATAACCCATGACATCCACACCGTCTTCTATCGCAGCAGCGATCGCTTCGATATGGCTGCGCAGATAGGAAATACGGTAATCATCGTGGACTGTCTTGTCTTCACCCAGTTCCTCAAAGGCACCCAGTCCGTTTTCTACGATGTAGATCGGCAGATTGAATCTGTCTCTGAGTTCATTGAGTGAGATGCGCAGAGCCGTCGGATCGATCTGCCATCCGAAATCACTCGTTTCCAGATACGGATTGTGCAGTGTCCTGATGAAGGATCCGATCCTTTCCTGTCTTGCCGGATCGGCAGTGACGATTGATGACAGATAGTAGCTTAAAGCAATGAAATCGACCTTTCCTTCAGACAGTATCTGTTCATAATTGTCATACCATTTGATATTGATGTTGTTTTTCCTGTAGTATGACAGGATCCAGGCCGGATAATAGCCCCTGGCCATGACATCGCAGAAGAACATATTGAATTCTTTCTCCTCATGCACCCTGAATGCATCCTGCGGTGCAGGTGTTTCCGGATACATGTGATGGAGATTGAACATGTTGCCGATCAGACAATTCGGTGCCGTTTCGTGCGCATATTTCACGATCATCGCACTGGCGATGAACTGATGATGCAGCGCCTGATGAGAGGAATTCTCCCATCTGCCGGCCATCTCCGGCGGCAGCGGCGCAAAGGGACGGAAACTCCTGGGAATCACGAAACCCTCATCCTTATCCAGGATGATGCCGCCGCCCAGATACGGTACGGCACAGACCATGTTGATCTCATTGAACGTCAGCCAGTATCTGACTTCATCCTTGTACTCATCGATCAGGAACTTCAGATACTTCATGCAGTACGGGATGATTTCAGGTGATTCCCAACCGTCGAACTCGTCGACAAAACCGATCGGCAGTTCGTAGTGGATCATCGTCACCAGAGGTTCGATGCCGTATTTATGAAGTTCTCTGAAGACATTGTGATAGAATTCAACGCCTTCCTTTTCAGGCTCATCTTCTTTGCCTGTCGGGAAGAGTCTGGTCCAGGAGATCGACATACGGAAAGACTTGAAGCCCATTTCCGCCAGAAGAGCGATATCTTCCTTGTAGCGATGGAAGAAATCGATTCCTCTCCTGTTGGGGAAATTCAGAGTGGCTTCTTCCGCTCTTGCCTTCTCCAGATCTTTTTTCAGCATGAAGTTGCAGGGGACCTTCGCACCGCGGAAATAAACATAATCCAGGTGGGAAAGACCCTTGCCGTCTTCACATCTTCCGCCTTCTATCTGGGCGGCGGAAGTTGCGCCGCCCCATAAGAAGTTTTCAGGAAATTTCGACATTACTTATTCAGCCCTGAGCATCGATCTGATCGGCTTCTTCATCCTTGTACAGCAACATAGTGGCGACAAAGGTGACGACAGCACCAATCACGACGCAGATGATGATACGCTTGAGATCTGCCAGCGGATCGGGTACAGGAGCCGGGTTGATGAACATTGCCCATGTGAAGAGGTTGGGAGGACCGCCCGCATAAGAACCGACATTCAGCAATGCAGCGATCAGACCGCCTACTGCTGAACCGATCATTGCCGCATACAGTGATTTCTTATACTTGAACGTGATACCGTACATACCGGGTTCAGAAATACCCGGAACGGCATCAGAGAATGCACATGACAGAGCCAGTGATCTGCGTTCTGCGTTCTTTGCCTTGAGGGCAACAGCCAGACATGCAGCAGCCTGTGTGTACTGGAACAGGAATCCAGCAACAGAAGTCAGCGGGTTCTTGCCCAGCTGCTGGCCCATTGCCATCGCAACAGCCATCAGGTTGAAGTGCATACCGGTAATGACGATGAACGGATATAATGCCGCAAACAGACAGATCAGGACCGGTCCGGCACCAGGAATGTGGAAGAGTGTGATCAGCAGACCTGCAAATGCAGATGAGAGTCTGTGGCTGATCGGAGCCAGAACCAGCAGTGCCAGCGGAACCATGATCAGGATCTCAAGCGTCGGAACGAAAACGAAACGGATGTTCTTCGGAATGATTTTGTTCAAGAACTTCTCAACATAGCTCTGAACGAATACGCAGACGATAACCGGAATGATCGTGGATGTGTAGTTGCCCGGATAAATCGGAATACCGAACAGATAACCGGCATTGCCTGTGCCAGGAACGACTGTCGGAGGTCCGCCAGGATTCGGAACAGTATAACCGGCACCAGCTTTGACAGCCTCGAGGAATGTCGGATGGATGAGGATAGCACCCATCAGGATACCCATGGCAGTCTTGACGCCGAATCTCTTCGCAGCCGCATAGCCTACGAAGACAGGCAGGAACCAGAAGGCCACATTGTAGACCCAGGTCAGTGTAGCGATCGTCGGAGAGTCAGCCGGAACCAGCTTGAAGTTGACCAGCACCATGACGATTGCCTGCAGCATACCGCAGGCCAGCAGAGCCGGCAGGATCGGGAACACACAGGAAACGATAGCCGGGAAGATGGAACCCAAGATCTCCTTGAAGCCCTTCTTCTTTGTCAGCTCCGGATCCAGATTCTCGTTGATCAGAGCTTCTCTTTCAACACCGGTGTTCTTGACAAAGGCATCGTATACTTCTTCGATGTCGTTGCCGATGATGACCTGAACCTGATCACCGATCATCTGTGCACCGACGATACCCAGTTTCTTGAGCTCATCGAGCTTGACAAGGCTGGTGTCTTTCGGCGTGATGCGCAGTCTGGTGAGACAGTGTGCAGCATGGGCAATATTGTCCTTACCGCCGATCAGTTCGACGATGGAAGCAGCAAGTGCTCCAAAGTCTTTTTGAGTTTTTGCCATAATTCTTTCCTTTCTATACAGTAATTATGTTTTTATTTTGATACCCCCTAAAAGGATATTAAAACCTGTTTTATCGTTTCTCTATGAAACCGAAATTCACGTTATACTTCAGATATTCCAGCAGGAACATCTCTTCCGGAGCGATCCTTCCGGCATAATTCAGTGTCCTGTTGTTCCTGATGGGCTTCACGGCGATATGAACTTCGCCTTTGTAGCGTTCCACGTTGTCATTGAGTATGACCACATCACCTGGTTCGAAATACTCCTTGTCACATTCCCTGGGCACGATCGGTGTGAATTTGAAATCAAACCTGCCCCATCTGGAACGAATGATCGTATGCGTGTATTCACTGACGTTGTGCTTCACAAAACCGAACAGAAGATCCTTTTCATTGTCTGATATGTCTTCAGCAAGTTCGATCGTCAACGGAACACGTTCGATATCCCCGATCGGGATCTGATCCCTGATGCCCGGAAAATAGAAGGGTCTGTCTTCGCCGTACACGTAGATCTGTTTCATCGTATCAGCGACTTCCTTGAGCTCCTCTTCACTGGCGAAGGCATTGCCGATGATCACTTCATCTGCCTTTAATGCCACCATGTGTCTCAGCTGAAGTCCGATCGGCAGATCCCTGTCCATCTCGACTGTCGGCAGTCCGTCAGATACCGGCCAGGGCCCGTGGGCACCTATTGCATTGGAAGAAATGAAGATCTGTGTTTTCATCCCTTCGCTTCTGAAATATTCATTTGTCTGATAGATATCTTCACTTCCGGCACCGGTGTTCCGCAAAGGGTAGAAGTTGTAGGAACCGATGATTCTGCTTTTATCTCCGCCCATTTCGATGATATGCTTAACAGCCGGGACCAGGCTGGCATTGAGCTGTACGCCCAGACCCTGATCATTGTTGACAATCGCTACGTCTCTTTCATCATTGAACATCAGATCGAGCCTGAGCACATCCAGTCCCATTTCCCTGAAGACCGACAGATCATCGGGGCTTGCTTCCATCTGCATGAAGAAACGGGCGTTGCAGTCGCCGTAGACTTCCATTCCGTATCGGTGAGCCGCATCGGAAAGATCCCTGAAGTACTTTATGATGTCTTCCTTAGTGCCTTCCACGGAAAACAGGCTGGTGAAAACCTTGGAAAAACCATACTGTTTCGCCAGCTTCAGATAATGATCGATCTGTTCGGGTGTTTCCTGTTCAGGATATAACGAAACGCCTAACTGAATCACGGTGACTCCTTATCAAAAAATAAAACTCTTCAGAACAATCCCAAAAAACACAAAATCATTTCATGTTTTCAAGGATAAGCCCCGAAGAGTTTCGAGTAACAAACCTTAACTTCTATATCTAATAGTAAAGAAAAATGAAAGCGCTGTCAAATTCTGGAAATCAGACGGTTGATATGAACGACCAGATACATGATCTCCTCATCATTGGGATCAATGCCGCTGAGCTGTTTCACATATTCGGAGATCTTGTTTGCACACTCAAAAGACTGCGGATAGCTGTCTTTGAGCTGATTGTAGATCTCGATATTGCGGCTTTCGGTCTGTTCGTTCTTGTCCAGTCTTCTGAGAAGATAATCCAGATGGGTGACGAACCGGCTGTAATTGAAGCTCTCACGGTCGATCTGAAGATCGAATTCCTCTTCGATCATTTCCGTGCATCTTTCGATCGCCTCTTCTGTCGGATTCTCTGAAGGATCATCCGGCTGAATGCGGTCATTGATGAAGTGCATCGCCAGTGTCGCCGCTTCTGGTCTGGGCAGCCTGACGCCCGTCATTTCTTCCACGGTTTTCAGCGACTTTTCAGCCAATGCGAATTCTTCCGGGTACAGCATCCTGATATCCTGGATCAGAGGACCCTGCAGATAGATGTTCTGATCCTTCCTTTCGATCGCAAACTGCAGATGGTCAGCCAGCGAGATCGCTTTGGAGGAAGGATAATAGACATTCAGTCTGTCCGATACTTCATCGATGATCTGTATCGCCGTATTGACCACTACCGTCGGGATCTGCCTGATCAGACCGAAGTCGGTATCTTTGATATTGTAAAAAGTACGGTTGATCCTGTTTAAAGGGATCTCTTCATCAGCCTTATAAAAACCGATGCCCTTGCCGAAAGCAATGACTTCCCTTCCCTTGGAATCAATACAGTGTGCGATATTGTTGTTGATGTTCTTGATGACCTTCATGGCAGTTCCTGTAAAGTACAGACCGTTTCTGTAATTCAACTATATCTCACGAAAAAAACGATGTCAAAACAGCCGGATCCGATAATCGGACAACTTTTTTTATTCATGCGGATGGGCAGCGAGATAATCCGTCAGGCCAGGAACGAAGAGCGTCTTTCTTCCCAGACCTTTTCTGAAGATATAAGCCGTACCGTCATATTCATCATAATTCGGGAAGGCATTTCTGAATATCGTCTCGGAAAGCTCATTTGCCGGAACGACATAGTCGATCTTTTCTCCGTTTTCCCTGATACCTACGGAAGCATGCATCAGATCGACGTCCCTGCTCTTGAATCCTTCCGGCAATGCTTCTTTCATCCTCTTTGCCAGACCCGAAGCTGTTTCTTCATCAATCGCATCGAGCAGACCGATGCCGAATTTCACACCGGATGCCTCATACTCCTTATAGTCATGGAACAGGATCTCTTCATCGCTCATGCCTTTATAAGAAAGCTTCTCAGCATGCATTTTCGCATAGAAAGCATCGACATCCTCGATCCCTGCCGCTTCAGATAACACTCTGACAGCTTCTCTGTCCGCTTCCGTCGTCGTGGAACCGGTCAGATTGTCTGTATCGGACAGCACAGCACTGAAGATCAGAAAAGCCGTCTTTTCATCGATCTCAAGACCGTAGTTGAGATAATCCAGCCAGACGATGGTTGCCGTGGAACCGATGGGCCTTCCTTCATAGACGACCTGATTACCGGTATTCACAGTACCGATGCCGTGATGATCGAGAATACCGACGATATGGGCGTCTGTGAGACCTTCCACGGCCTGGGCATATTCACTGTGATCGACCAGGAAGATATTCTCACCTGAAGCATCATAAAGGATCTCAGGAATATCGACTCCCGCTTCCTTTAATACAAAAGCCGTTTCATTGTTCAGCTGTGCGGTAATGACCGGCTTTGCTTCATGCCCGAGCAGATTCAGAAGGCGGGCATAGGCGATGGCAGAGCATACCGTATCGGAATCCGGGCTCTTATGTCCGATGACATAAATGATTCCGTCCTGCGTGACCATGTTTTCGATACTGCTGCGATTGAGCAGATGCAGCTGTTCTTTTTCGTTCATCAGTATCTGCAGCTCTTCCTGCTTCTGCAGCAGTTCGTTATTTCCTCTTGCCCTTCCGGCACTGTAAGAAACAAATACCAGACATGCCGCGATCAGAACAGTGAGGATTCTGTAAATATTCTTTTTCATATATCTTCGCTCCAAAACACTTTGATTATACAACAAAAAAAGTCAGATCCTGAATCCGGTAAAGCCTGTATTCATTGATCTGACTCTTTTAACTTTTTAATCCTGGCCTCTTGTCATCAGGAATACGCCGGAATCCTCTTCCGAAACCCAGAGAGTTCCGATGAAGTATTCTCTTCCTTCCCAGGCATAGTAGAAATGAGGATTCAGGACAGCGTAATTGCCGTACATCAGCAATTCATCGTTCTCATCAAAACCGCCTTCAAAAGGCTCGTATCCGATCTCTTCATCACTCTCTTCCCAGACTTCAAAACCGTCGTTGGCAAGTCTTGGATGCAAAGTGATGATGACAGTTTCCTTGTCATAATCCAGTTCCAGATCCGCATAGCCGATCTCCTCAAAATAGTAACCGTCTACAGAGGAATCATAGACGAAGATCAGGTCATATTTCCATTCACCGGTTCCATAGCTCAGCGTTGGGAAATAGGCATCTTCCGGAACGCCGTTATACATGACATCGCCGTAGAAATCGAAATCCTCAAAACTCAGTTCGCTGTATTGAGAATAATCACGGGCAATGCTTTCATAAACGACATCAGCATCATTTTCTTCGCTTAACGGTGCTGAATCGATACTGCGGCTGAATGCATCCGCTTTTTCTTCCGGGTCAATGACCGTCGTCTCCCTGACATCGCCCGCTTCTTTTTCAGAAGCCGCAGAGGAACTGCAGCCTGCCAGAAGCATTAAAACCAGCAAGACAAACAGGATGATTTTTTTGTTCATTGTACTACTCCTTTTCAAATGCGACAGTGACTGACTTGCCGTCAATCCTGAATAATAACGGTATCCTTTCTTCTGTCACGGTGCCGACGCCGACAGTGGCTGTTGAGCCGTCTTCGGCGGCATCGCCCAGATCGATCACCACGGAAGTATCTCCCGCATTGATCTGCAGTTCGTGAGCGATATCGTAACGGACATCGATACTGCCATGAGGAGGCAGATCGCCTGACAGGAAGACATAGGTCGCTTCCGTTTCCCCTTGAGGAAGACCGGTCAGTTCAGAAAGTTTGGAATCAAACGCAATCGTGACGCTCTCTCCGTCGCCGTTGAACACCATCGTTCCGTGTTCCGATACGAATGTACCGTCATGGGGATCCGGAGCCGGCGTATCCGGTTCATACGGATAATTGTCCAGAAATGTCCTTTCCCGGTAATTGAGATAAGCAAGAACACCGCAGACCAGAGCTGCCAGGATTAAGACCAATGCCAGAAATTTTAACAGTTTTTTCATAGTCGGCCTCCTTTACAGCGATACTGTTCCGTCAGTATCGGTAAATGTTAACTATGGCATTATTTTAACATTTTCATGATTCTTTTTGCAGATATGTCTGATTTTCAGGAATATCACAATAAAAAAAGGCCTGATTTTTCAGATCAGACCTTTCTGAATCATTCAGATACTTAAATCAGTCCATCATCTGGATCTTCAGATTGCCCAGAGCAGTCGCCTCGATCGGCAGTGCGATGACTTTCTTGCCTGTAACCTTTTCCGTCAGCTCATTCAGAAACTGATTCTTGGCGCCTCCGCCGACGATATACAGTTTCGAATAAGACTTGCCGGTATTATGTTCCAGTTCTTCGATCGCCTGTCTGTAAGACAACGCAAGTGATTTGAAGGCACAGCGGAAATAATCATATCTGTTCTCCGGTTTGACTGTAAGCAGCGCATCAAAGGCAGCAGCCATATCGTGTGGTGCCAGCAGTGTTTCATGATTGGCATCCAGTACTTCATCGTAGCTGCTTTCCTGTGCCTTCAGGACGATATCAGAGATCTTCTCATCCGGACACAGCTGTCTTTGCAGTTCATTGACGATCCACATGCCCATGATGTTTTTCTGATAACGGTTGTAGCCAACGCCACCTTCATTGGAATAGTTGGCCTTCATGCTGCCGGAATCAGTAATAGGTTTCTCTGTCTTCACACCCAGTAATGACCAGGTTCCTGAGGAGATATAGAGTTCATTGCCTTCCATGGGAATGCCTTCCACAGCGCTTCCGGTGTCATGGGTCGCACATAAAACGACTCTGATCCCTTCATATTCGCCAAGGACTTCTTTCGGCTGATGCAATTTACCAAACAGATGTTTCGGCAGGCCCAGTCTTTCAATGACTGTTTGATCAAAATCCAGCGTCTCATGGTCGATCATGCCGGTAGTCGTGGCATTGGTGAATTCCTTCTTCTTGACTCCCGTCAGCTTATACAGCAGATACTCCGGAATCATCAGGAAATCGCTGACGCCTTCCAGTCTTCCCTGTTTCTTGTCATCATAAAGCTGATATACCGTATTGAACGGCTGGAACTGACAGCCGGTATGTTCATAGAGTTCCTCAAACGGCATCCATGAATGAACTTCATCGATTACCTGTTCCGTTCTGGCATCCCTGTAGGCATAGACCGGATAGACTTCCTCATCGCCCTTCATCAGGACATAATCGACGCCCCAGGTATCGATCGACAGAGATTCGATCTCATATCTCTTCTTTGCTTCGGCGATTCCGTTTTTCACTTCCGCCAGCAGATGATCGATATCCCATACGAGATGAGAGTTCTCTTCCTTGACACCGTTATGAAAACGATAGACTTCTTCTGTCTTGATCTCATCATCTTCAAGCCAGCCGATGATATGCCGTCCGGAAGAAGCACCGATGTCGATGGCCAGACAGTGTTTCATCATTTCTTTCCGATTCTGCCGTCTGCTTTTTCATAGAGGCAGGATTCTTCCAGTTTGATGCCGAAAGCGGGTTCGATCTCCCTGAAACCTTCCGGTGTGATCGTCTGCAGTTTCTTGTCGGTGACGGACATGACCTTGATCAGGATCTCAGCAGCCTTTTCCACTGCGTGCATCAGACCGAAGGCCTCGTCAAATGTATGACCGCACACAAACATGCCGTGATGGAACCAGACAGCGACATCCTTCGTCTTCATGATCTCGCAGGTCTTGACTGCGATCTCTCTGCCGCCGGGGACCATCCACTCCACTGTACCGATGCCTTTCGGGAAGATGATCGGACATTCCGTCATCATTTCCCAGATCTCTCTGGTGAAGATCTCATCGTTGCACGGCAGCAGGAATGTCAGAGCGATCGTATTCGCCGGATGGCAATGGTAGACCACTCTCATTTCCGGGTCTCTCTGTTTGAGGACTTCCAGGTTCATCAGATGGGTAGGAAGCTCGGAAGTCGGTCTTCCGCCGTTTACAAGACCATAGACGATCTTGTATCTGCTTCCGTCTTCACTGACTCTGATGATGGCGATATTGTCTTCAAAATCCAGTTCCACATTGCGGAAATACTTGCCGGAACCGGTCATCATGAAATACTCGTTCTTCAGATCGGGTACTTCTGTTCCGATCTCTCTCCATTCGGCGTTTTCATCTAACAGATCTCTGATCTCTTCGACTTCTGCATCCCTCATCCTGTAGGAAAGATTGCCGCCGTTTCTTTCATGCCAGCCTTGGGCATAACCGTCGGAACAAAGCTTTGTAAAATCTCTGACTAATCTGGTATCCATCATTCATCCTCTCTTTGAAAGAACTTCTCTTTCATATCTTTCTATTTCTTCAAACCATTCTCCGTCTTTGGGCTTGCCGCAGGACTCGCAATAGGCATCCCAGACATCATTGAACGGCATCGTCTTGAGTTCTTCCTGAACCACCATCAGCTTGCTGAAATTCTGTTCATCCTGCAGTTTCTTGAGTTCCTCCACAGGCTGCAGCAGTGCAAACAGCAGAGCTTTCTGCAGGTTTCTGTAGCCGGTCACCCAGGCAGAGATCCTGTTGATCGAGGCATCGAAATAGTCCAATGCGATGTTGACTCTGTTCAAACCGCATCTGACGATCTCTCTGGCGATCTCTTTCGTCTCATCATCAAATAACACAACATGGTCGGAATCCCATCTGACAGGTCTTGTGACATGCAAAGCGATCTCATCAAAGAATGTCAGCAGTGCCGGGATCTTGTCGGAAACAACTTCGGTCGGATGATAGTGACCGTTGTCCATCAGAGGAATACACTTATCCTTATTGAAAGCCGCATAGCTCAGAGTAAATTCTGCACTTCCTGTTGTATATGATTCCACACCGATACCGAAGGTCTTGGATTCGACACAGGGTTTGACCTTCTTGAAATCAAAAGGTTCACTTAAGATCTGATCGATACTGTCTCTGTATCTTTCCCTGGGTCCCAGTCTGTCGCCCGGAATATCCTTGAAACCGTCACCGGTCCAGATATTCATGACACATTTTTCGCCCAGCTGTTCAGCCAGATAATTCGAAATACGGATGCAGGCCTTGCCGTGTTCGATCCAGAACTTCCTGGTCTCTTCATTTGCGGAAGATAAAGTCAGAGGATCGCATTTCTCATGGGAGAAGAAAGTCGGATTGAAGTCGCAGCCCAGTCCTCTTTCCTTACAGAAATCGACCCACTTCTTAAAGTGTTTCGGTTCCAGTTTGTCTCTGTCTGCCCAGTCACCGTCTTCAAAGATGGCATAGGAAGCATGCAGATTCATCTTCGGTCTGCCCGGGATCAGTTTCATGACCTCATCCAGGTCAGCCATCAGTTCTTCCGGTGTCGATGCTCTGCCGGGATAGTTTCCTGTCGTCTGTATTCCTCCGGTCAAAGGTTTGTTCGGATCGGTGTCGAAACCTCTGACATCATCGCCCTGCCAGCAATGCAGGGAGACGGAGATATTTTTCAAAGTCTCGATTGCTTTTTCAGCATCAACACCCAGATTCGCATACTTTTCTTTTGCTAGCGTAAATCTGTCCATGATTATTTCCTCATTGTTCTTTCTATTATTATTTTATCCTTAAAGCACATGTTGTTTTCAATTGAACACTCACAAAATCAGATACTGTCGATATAGGCAAACACTTTATCAAGTGTCTTCTTTGCTTCCGGCATATAAGGCAGGATCTGATAGGCATGACAGACACCGTGCTGAACATCCAGTCCGACTCTGTGACCTTCTTTTTTCAGTTTCTCATAGAGGATGACCGTGTCATCATACAGTGTCTCACTGTCACTTGCGGAAAGATGGATCGGTGCGATCCCGTCATAGTCTCCGTAATACGGTGAGATCAGCGGATCCTTCAGCAATTCCCGATCAAATCCTCCTTCAAACAATGTCTCACACAGGCCTTTTGCCACTGCATCTTTCAGCATATAATCTGTTCTGATATTTCCCTTATGGGAAGGCAGATCCGAATACTGATCCGTGCAGGGAGAAAAAGCGGCTACTGCCTTTGGCTGAGGCAGCCCCCTTCTTTTTGCCAGCAAGGCAAGCGAGAGAACCAGCGTACCGCCGGCACTTTCTCCTATGAAAACGATATCTTTGGGATCATAGCCCATCTTCAGCACGTTTTCATAAGCTTTATAACAGTCTTCGATATGTGCCGGCCACTTGTTTTCCGGAGCAAGGGAATAATTGATCGAAATGCAGTCATAGCCGTAATGATCGACAAGATAATACGTTCCGATCCTTCTTTCCCTGGCAGAACCGGTCGTAAAACCGCCGCCGTGAATATAGAAGATCAGGCCTTTGTCATTGCCCTGTTTCCTGATATCATCAGCTGTAAATCCATTCAGATCAAACTCTTTCAGAGTGACCCCCTTGGGTATTTTCGGAACCTTTACAGCAGCGTTCTTTTTCCGCTCGGCAACATAATCGTGGACCTCTCCCTCTTTGTCGTGAGGCATCAGTCTGAAAACCAGATTGGTGAAATGCCCTGCAATACTGACCATGATTATCCTTTGATCATCCTGAGGATGCCCTGGATATAATGACCGTTTGCCATGGCGACCAGCCCCTCAAAGATACCGCCCTTGATACCGCCGGAGATCTGTATGGATCTGATCGGTGAACCGGCAGAAGCGTTCATCAGCATTCTGAATTCCGGATTCTCATAATCGATCCTGCCGTCAAAACCCTTGGCGATCGTCTTTTCCACAGCCTTGTACATGATCTTCATGATCAGGGAATGTTCCTTCATCTCCTCTACGGAACTTTCCATCGTATACTGGCCCTTGACTGCCTTATAAGGCACATACTTCCTGCCCAGCATCTTTTCCCATTCCGTCCGGGAAAGAACGCCTTTGCATGTTTCATACCAGCTGTCCTTCTGCCACTTAGGAACTTTTACATCCTCACCGTTTACCTTGATGTTTTTGCTGAAGCAGAGATCCCTGGAAGAGGTACCGACTTCGATACGGTAGTTTCCTTTCACTTTCTTGAAAGAATCATCCCAGACAGTGAAATCGGAGTCATTCAGTTCAAAGCTGACAGTCTTGCTTTCACCGGCTTTCAGATCGACTTTTTCAAAATGCTTCAGTTCCCTGATTGGTCTGTGAAGTTTCGGATCATTCTCTCCGATATATAGCTGTACAGTCTCAATGCCTGCCCGCTTTCCGGTGTTTGTCACTCTGACAGTCACTTTATTCTTTCTGACATCAAAATCAGACAGTTCGAACTTCGTATAACTTAAACCGTAGCCGTAAGGCCATCTGACATCGATGTTAGCCTTGTCATAGTAACGGTAACCGACATAGATGCCTTCCATATATAAGGCATCCCTGCTCTTGGCGTAATAGGAAGAAGAGATGACATCTTCATAATGATACGGCCAGGTCTCTGACAGTTTACCGGAAGGATTGGCCTTTCCGAAAAGCAGATCATAAACAGCCTTGCCGGCGCCTTCGCCTGCCAAACCCATATAAAGGACTGCCTTGACGTCATCTGCCCAGTCGCATTCCACCGGTGATCCGCACAGCAATACGACAGCTGTATTGGGATTGGCTTTGGCTGCCGCCTCGATCATCTGTACATGACCCTCCGGCATCTTCATGCTGTCCCTGTCAAAGCCCTCTGACTCATAGCGGTCAGGCAGACCGGCAAAGACGACGACAGCATCCGCTTCGGCTGCTTTTCTTTCCACTTCCTTGAGCAGATCTTCATCTGTATCACCGCGCTCATCGCAGCCTTCGGCATATTCATAGTCCTTCAGATAGTCGATCGGCTGTTCCAGATGCTTCGGATTGACATGGCTGCTGCCGGCACCCTGATAGCGCACATCTTTAGCCATGGATCCGACGATCAGTATTTTCTTCCCCTGTTTCAAAGGCAGAAGACTTCCCTTGTTTTTAAGAAGCACGGCACCCTTTTCAGCGATCTCTACCGCCAGATCATGATGCTTTGCATAATCTGCCCTGTATTCTTCTTTCAGGACTTCAGCCGCCTTTAAAGTCAGTCTGATGATCCTTTCACAGCATTTATCAATATCTTTTTCATCCAGACCGCCGTTTTTCACAGCCTCGATGACATCTTTTTCCATATAGTCGCTGCCGCCCGGCATCATCAGATCGTTGCCGGCTTTCATGGCTTCGATACGGTTGTTCATGCCGCCCCAGTCAGTCATGACGATGCCGTCAAATCCCCATTCTTTTCTCAGGATGTCATTCAGCAGTTTCTTATCATCACTGCAGTGCACGCCGTTGACCTTGGGATAAGCACTCATCACCGTTGCCGGAGAAGCAGTCTTCACTGCGATCTCAAAGGCCTTGAGATAGATTTCCCTGAGTGTTCTTTCATCGATCACACCGTCGGAACTGAAACGGTCTTTCTCCTGCGAGTTGCAGGCAAAATGTTTTATAGAACAGCCCACTCCCGTTGACTGCATGCCTTTGATATACTCGGCTGCCAGTATACCGGCCTGGATCGGATCTTCAGAAAAATACTCGAAGTTTCTGCCGCAGAGCGGGTTTCTTTTAATGTTGACACCCGGACCAAGAACGACGGACACTTTCTGATCCCTTGCCTCTTCGCCCAGCGCTTTGCCAAGCTGATACAGCAGATCCTTGTCCCAGGTATTGGATGTCGTCACGGAAGCCGGAAAACAGGTCGACGGAGCTGACTGATTGATGCCGAGCATGTCGGTATCGCCTCCCAGTTCCTGTCTTCTGAGCCCCGAAGGACCGTCACACATGAAGAAAGAAGGAATATCATACTGTTCAAATCCCTTGCTTTCCCAGAAAGATACACCTGCACACAGCTGCACCTTTTCCTGCAGCGTCATCTTCTTCAATGTTTCCTTAACATTCATATTTCTTTACCCCTGCTTCCTGAATATATGTTTTCCCGTCCGGAAGTGTTACTTCCGCAACACAGTTGGATGGAACCTCGATGGTATATTCGTATCCGTTCTTTGTCTTCTTCCAGCCGGATCTCACAAGACCGAAGATGCTCTTGTAAGAAGCTTCGGCATAAGTGAAGTGCCCGCCCGGCAGCGGTGCGATCTTGAAGAAATTCTCACCGCTTATCCTGATACCGCACATCGTCGTAAACAGCCATTCCACCACAGCTCCTTTTGAGTAGTGGTTGAGTGAGGCGATGCCTCCCTGCGTGCCTTTCGGTCCGTCCCAGTCTTCCCAGATCGTCGTGGCACCGTTTTTCGGCATGGACAGCCAGCCCGGTATTTCTTCATTTTCCAGAAGCCTGTAGGCGGCTTCTTTGTCATATGACGCCAGAACATAGAGGATCAGAGGCGTCGACAGGAAGCCTGTTCCCAGCTTCCAGCCGTAATTCTCAAGTGCCTTTATCAGACGTTTTTTCGCATATTCTGTCTGTTCCTCATCCAGAAGATCCATATACAGCGGTCTGACCAGTCTGGCCTGACGGTCGGTGTCAAGCGTATACATCTGTGTTTTGACCAGTTCCCTGTAGGCTTTCCTGCAGCCGTCGCTGTATTCCCTGAATTCCTCTGCATCCTCTTTGTGACCGAGTCTTTCAGCGATTTGAGCCATGAGACCGAGCACATAGCTCGTATAGGCAGTCGATACTTCCGTATGCGGCTTGACGAAATCCTGCCAAACAAATCCTCCGCCGACTTCCGTGGGCTCTGCCCACTCACCGTAACTCTGGCCCATATTGACAAGATACTTTTTTGCTTCCTTGTTCAAAGCGATGCGGTCTGAAAAGACCGGTGTCGATCTGCCGATACGTTTTTCCATGAATCTGGCGTATCTGGCCATACCTTCATAATACTCCTTAAGGATCTCTTCGTCCTGATAGATCTGCGCATAGCGCCAGGGCATCAGCACACCGACATCCGACCATCCAACCGAACCGTTCATGGTCCACATGTAGAGATCGGCGCCTCCGTCAGGTGCGATGTGAGGCAGTCTGCCGTTACTTCTCTGCCAGTCGTAGACATCATGCAGATACTTTCTGGCAAACGGCGCAAATTCAAACAGATAGGCAGCACTCGTAAAGAACAGCTGCGCATCCCCCGTCCAGCCGTGACGTTCTCTGGTCGGACAGTCTGTCGGAATATCCAGATGATTGCTCTTGGCAGACCATAACGTAGCTTCATAGAACTGGTTCAGCAGCCCATTTGATGAATCGAAATCTCCGGTTCTTTCCAGGTCGGAATAAACGGCGATGGAACGGATCTGTTCAGGACCAAGCTCAACATCCGTATCTACTTCGGCATACCGGAAACCGAATACCGCAAATCTCGTCTTATAATCGTTAAGACCCTCTTTGCAGGTGTATTCGATCTTCTGCAGCGGAGTCGTATATGTCTTCTTTACGATCTGAATGTTTTTCTGTGTCAGGTTTCCTTCCTCATCCAGCATCTCTCCGAAGCGCCATACCATCTTCTGTCCTTGTCTGGCATTGACTCTGAAGGAAACATAGCCGGCGATGTTCTGGCCGAAATCAAGAAGGATCCTGCCGTTAGGTGAAACAGACATCAGTGGCTTGAGCTGTTCGTGTTCTTTGACAGGGACGTTGTTTGAACATGATGGGATGACACTGTGTTTTGTGACTTTGGCCTGATGCTTATAAGAAGGCACACGATATGCTTCAACGATTTCACCGTCCTTGTTGTCACAGAAACGGATCGCTCCGTCATCTGACCACTTCCAGCTCTCATCACTGATAACTGTTTTCGAAGTTCCGTCTTCATAAATGATCTCAAGCTGAGCGATCAGTTTTGTCTCTGAGCCATACTGGTTTCTAATACCCATGGCACCGCAGGAACCGCGGTACCATCCGTCACCCAGCTGTACCGTTATCGTGTTCTCTCCGCTTTTCAGAAGATCTCTGACATCATAGGTCTGATACTGCACTCTTTTTCGGTAATCGGTATGACCGGGAGTCATGATGAAATCGCCTGCTTTTCTGCCGTTGAGTTCAGCTTCATAAAGACCGCATGCCGTAATATACAGACGGGCTTTTCTGACCGGCTTGTCTATTGAAAAATCCTTCCTGAAACAGTCAGCCGGATATCTTTCCTTCTTGTTGACCTTGTAATTGCCGCTGATCCACTTTGCAGCCCACTTTTCACCTGCGGGAAGTCCTGTTTCAAAGAATGCTTCCGCATACTCAGAAGGAACATCATTCTCATCAAAAAGTCTGACTTTCCAGTTGACGCGTGTGCGCGATCTGACAGGTGTGCCCTGCCATTGATAATGCATGGAAGAGCTCTCAACCTTTCCGGTATCCAGCAGCAGATTTCCTTCATCATCGTTCGCCACAATCTGGTAAGCGCTCTGTCTGATCCCGCTTTCGCAGTTCCAGAATAGTCTTGGCGAAGTGATATCGATGCCGATCGGATCTTTCAGGTATTCGCATCTCAGTCTCGTTGCTTTCACTGTTCAGCCTCCGTCACCTCTGAAGCAGGTTTTCTGGCCATGATTTCTTCCTGCATCTGCGGAAGCTTTTCTTCCAGATTCATGAAATACAGAACAATGATCGTGACCACACACTGAATCATCGGAACGATATATCTGATGAAATACAGCCAGGTGATAACGCCTTGCGGCTGATTCGTGCCCAGATCCGCCTGATAACCGTTGGCACTTAAACCCGTCTCGTAAACACCCGCAAAGGCACCGGAGATGACGGTAGCAATCGCCGTCGTCACAGCCAGGGCGACTGTTCCTTCCGGTCTGAAATTGAATTTGTATTCGACTTCATCATTCGCAGAAAGAAGCAGGGAATCCAGCACATAGACGGTTGCCAGGGTACCCATGTTATAGATGAAAAAGGCAATGACAGCACCGATGAAATTGTTTTTGACGAACAGTCCCATCGTACAGCCGATGAGGGAAAGCACTGAGAAAGCCATCGTCGTTTTTCTGATCGTGAACTTCTTGCTTAAAGGATAGATCAGCAGGATACCGATACCCATAGGCATTCCTGACGCGATCGTATAAAACAGGTTATAGTTGTTTTCTGCATTTGCACCGAGAATGACGGTACAGAAATTGGTATTTAGATTGAAACCCTGGAGGTTGGCAACGATCATATTCAATGTCGTGATGATGAAAGCCATGTTCCAGTACTTGCATCTGAACAGATCCAGGAATCTTCTCCAGTCGGTTCCCTGTTCTTCCTGGTTGTACAAAGCTCCTTCGATCTCTTCCGCTTCCAGAGTGACTCTTTCCTTGGTATAGAAATAGTTGATGAATGAAAGAGGTATGCTTATCAGAGCGACAACACCGACGACCATGATCCAGTTTCCTTTCGGAAAACCGTGCAGCATCGTGTAATACAGAATGGAACCGACGACCATGGTGACGGCAACACCTACCACCATATAACCTGTGATCCTGTCAAACAGATTGATCTGATTTCTGTCATCCTGGTTCCTGGTAGCCAGGGTGATCATGTTTTTCCTTAACAGGAACATCGTGATACCGAAACCGTTATAAAGGATATTGAACACATATACCCATATCAGCATGCCGACATGACCGATCTCCGGTATGGCGAACATGAAGAAACCCGATACAGCGCATAAGAGCTGGCCGATCAGAACGAAGGGCCTGATCTTTCCCTGTGAGGATTCAGAATGCTCAACGATGTAGGCCACCAGCAGGCCTGCCAGCATCGATACGATCTTGGTCACCCAGGACATAACAAGGTATGTTCCGACACCGAAGATCTGATCGATGTAGAAGATCTCTGTATAGTAAAGTTCAGCCAGCTGGTTGATGACTGACTGCAGTGACAGCATTCCTACCGGTCCGATGAGATAACCGAGGATCTTTTCCTTCATCGTCATCTCTTCCGATGTGATCCTGGAGTTCATGAACGGCTTTTCAAAGATACTGTTCTTCATAAATTGTGCTTTCATATGATTACCCTCTTTTACACCTTTATCGTAGCAGTTTTCCCTGTATCATTTCTTGCACATATGTTTGATTTCTGATATATTTGTTTCAAGATGAAAACGCTTTCCTACGATATCGATTATCTCTGCAGCAAGATGTCGGATATGTCCGGTCTGCCGATCAGGATCTATGAAAATGATCAGCTCAAAAACAGGTTTTCTGCACTGCCTTTTATCGCCGATCCGGCTGTTCCCTATCTCAATACTCTCCTGTCAAAACAGGAACACGTATCCTATTATCTGACAGAGAAAAACGACTGTTACGGGATCATCAGATGCGATGAGATGGCTATCATCATCGGGCCGGCACGCAATGCGCCTTTTTCCAATCAGGAGCTGCATGATCTCGCCTTTGAACTCAATATCACCAATAAGGATTATGAGGACTTTGCTGCCTTCATGAATGCGATCGTCCCCCTTCCTTTGGAAAGTCTCATCCAGATGATGTGTTCCATCAATCACATCCTCAGTCAGGAAAAACTCAATCTCTCCGACTTTCAGCTCAAAGAAAGCACGAAAACAGTGCAGATCGAATACGATCAGCCCTCCAATTCCGCCGATGCCTATAAAAGCTACAATATCGAAAAACAGATCCTGGACATCATCCGCTCAGGTGATATCTCCTTTCTGGAACAGTGGTCCAGACAGGCACCGTCAGTCCGCAGCGGCATCCTTTCCGACAATCTCTTGAGACAGCGCAAGAATACCTTTATCGTCACAACTACCCTGGCAGCCAGAGCCGCCATTGAAAGCGGCATGAAAGTCGATGAAGCCTTTCAGATGAGCGATTCCTTCATCCAGAGATGTGAAAACTGCTTCAATCTGGATGAACTCAACTATCTGCAGTTCGAGATGATCTCTGCTTACACCAAAGAAGTCGGAAAACTCAAGAATATGACGAATGAAAACAGGATCTCCAAAGATGTCTATTACTACATCCTGCAGCACATCTCCGATCCCATCAGGGCGGAAGACATTGCCAAAGCCGTCTACATGTCAAGAAGCCATCTGTCTACACTCTTCAAGAAAGAGACAGGCATTTCCCTGAACGACTACATCCATCAGATCAAGATCGCAAAAGCCAGAGAACTGCTTTCCGACAGCAGCAAAAGCATTACCCTGATCAGCGATTATCTGGGCTATTCCTCCAGTTCCCACTTCACCCGTGTCTTCACTCAGATCACAGGAACAACACCGAAACAATACCGGAAGAGAACAATATAAAAAGGCTCTTTCAAGCCTTGTTGACAGGATCACATTCAGTGATCTTTTTATTTCAGCAGCAGGAACAGCAGCGAATCCGCGATCATCAGCAGCATCGCTATGATGATGGTCGGTCTTGTGAAAAAGACGATGTTGGTGATCTTGTTGGAACGCAGCTTCTGGATCTTGATCCTTTCATATCTGCCGGAAAGGATCAGGTAGGCAGCGATGGCTATGATCGCCGCGATGCCGTACGCCATATACTTGGTGACCGATGTCGGGACCACACACAATGCATAGATCAGGCCGTTGAACAGCATGTGGATGAAAATGGTCGGATTGATACTCTTGTAACGCAACGAAGTCTTGCCCAGTTGTACACCCATCATGAATGCCGGGATCATCTCCACGAAACTCAGATGCGCCAGCGCAAAGATGATCGAAGAAGCATACAGACCGAACGTCTTTCCGAATTTGGACAGCACATTGAGCAAAACGCCTCTGAAGGCATATTCTTCCACGATCGGCGTGACGACGATCAGCATGAACACATACAGGGCATTGTTCAGATTGGCCTCATCATAGCTGAAACCGATCGATGACAGCAGTTTGCCTTCCATGCCCAGATAGGAGAACAGGATATTGGAGACATAAGTCAGGGCGATACAAATCGTAAAGAAAACGATCGTCTGCACGAACAGATCGACAAAGGTCGAGGAGAAATTCCTGCTGATCTTTTTGATCGGGATGCGGAAGACCTTGCGCATCAGGAAGAACGGGATCACCGTACCGAAAAGGATGATGATGAAATACAGTCCGTAATAAAGCATGTCATCCTTCATGATGATCGAATCCTGAGAGATCATATACATGTGCAGGAAATAAGGAACGATCAAAACAGCCAATGCATACATGATCAGAAGCAGTCCAACCGTATTGAACTGACGCTTCGCATATCTCTTGCTGACACGATGTTCCTTTTTGCTCATACTTAAGATTATAGCTTTTTCACCAGTTTAAGTAAAATTCAGATGAAGTTCACATTGAAGTTCTATATTAATTAAGGAGGTGAGGAAATTATGAAAATCAATTTTAAGAACATTATGATCATCTTTCTGGTTGCCTTACTCGGATCTGGCCTGGGAACCTTCTCGGTCATGTCCCTATACAACAAAGAACACAAAAGCAGCGGCGAAAGCAGCGTTA
>JAEEGG010007585.1_pt1 | contig 24940 bp, 21 predicted proteins | sample 9134161 | NCBI WGS metagenome assembly JAEEGG01 (sample SAMN16246543, study PRJNA631951) | gut metagenome | biome: gut microbiome; feature: rumen; material: CR-attached | host: Bos | place: Iran: Karaj | collected 2018-10 | reverse complement strand
GGGAAGTTGCCGTCCGGAACCATCTGCTCTGGAACGCAGTTCACGTTGGTGAATCCCCACTGCTTAAGTGAGCGTGGAATCATTACGCGGCCGCATCCGTGCAGCGGAGTATATACTATGCAGATGTCATGGTTGCGCTTAACCAGATCCGGGTCTATGCAGATACCCTCGATAGCGTCCAGATAGGGTTTATCTACCTCCTCGCCTATTATCTGGATCAGGTCGGGGTTACCCTTGAACTTGATATCGGCCACCTTAACCTTGGCAACCTCATCAATGATGCCGGTATCATGCGGAGCCAGCACCTGTGCGCCGTCCTCCCAGTATGCCTTGTAGCCGTTGTACTCACGGGGGTTATGGCTGGCGGTAACGTTCACACCGCTCTGGCAGCCCAGGTAACGGATAGCAAAAGACACCTCGGGTGTGGGGCGCAGGTCATCAAACAGATATACCTTGATGCCGTTGGCGCTGAATATGTTTGCAACGGTCTCGGCAAACAGGCGTCCGTTGTTGCGGCAGTCATGTCCCACTACGACCGATATCTCCTTACGCTCCTTGAAGTTTTTGTTAAGATAGTTGGCCAAACCCTGGGTGGCCATACCCACGGTGTATATGTTCATGCGGTTGGTACCTGCGCCCATGATTCCGCGCAGACCGCCTGTTCCAAACTCCAGATCTTTGTAGAATGCGTCAATCAGGTCAGACTTGTCCTCTTTTGCCATTAAAGCCTTAACCTCCTCACGTGTCTTCTCATCGAATGAACTGCCCAGCCACTCCTGTGCCTTGGCAGTTACCAGTCCCAGTAATTCGTCCATAATATATCAGTTTATCTTTTGTTTATGCAAATACGCATACGCGCACATAAATACAAAAGTAAAGCTTTTCTTTGAGGAGTCAAAAAAAAGATACAAAAAGGAGGAATAAAATCAGAAGGAGGTGTGTTTACGGAAGAACAACAGGGTATAGACGCCCGATACGGCCAGCAACGCAAAGCCAGCGACTAAGGCACCCTTGCCGTCATATACCGACAAGGCCGATGCCCCCGCAACCAGAAGGGTTTGAATAAGAAAAGACATTACAACTTTACCTGCCAGCCTATAACCGTAACGAATCCTTGAAATGGTCAGCACCATACCCAGATACAGCAGTTCCCAGAATGCGAGCGCGATGCCTATGCCCACGGTCCCGTACAAGTTGAATCCGCATATCACACATATTACCAGTAGTATATAGCAGATTGTCTCCTGGATAAGATAGGTAACCTGATCTGATTTGGCAAGCACAATGCACGCTATGGGCTGGCTTACGGATTTAAAGAACACTCCTGCAACAGCCAGTTGTGCAAGGGCTATGGAGTTATGGAATTTTCCGTACTCCAGAACCACATAAACCACCAGCGGCATTACAATGATGAAGCATATCACAAGAGGCGCCGAAAGCATAAGCATAGCCTGAGCCTGACTGTCAACCGTACTCTGCAGTCTCTCCTTATCGGCCGCAACCGATGACAGTCTGGGGAAATACTCCGAGTCATTGACCGTAAGCAACAGAGTGGCAAAATAGGTTACAAGCATATAGCCTGCGCTGTAGATACCCGTCAGTTCCTCACCTCCCCTATCCATCAGGAACTTGGCAATGATTGACCATGCCCACGCGCCCAGGAAAGCCGCAACCGTAAAGAATACTCCGAATCCTATCATTCCGAATCCCTTGCGCAGCACCTGCCCGCTAAACGGACGTGCGCTGTAGGGATACGCCCTGAATGAATAGCAACAGGTTACCGTCATCGTACCCAAAGCCGACAGAACCAGAGCGGGTATTATACCGTCCAGTTTAAAGAACCAGTAAAGCGGCACAGACAGACAGAGTGAGACGATACTTGCAAACAGCTGGCTCAACGCCACCTGACGCATCAGTCCTGTACCCCTGAGCACAGCCATCTCACCACCGGTAACGGCAGCCGCAGCCACGGCGAATGACATCAGCATGAAACCTACGGTGTAACCGGCATCGCCCGCAAACGCCCAACGGCTAAGGAAAGGAGACATCAACAGGCATACTGCCATTCCCGCTATAGCGGTCAGCAGAGCCCAACTGCGGGTAATCAGGATACTGTCACCCGTTGCGTCGGCATCGGCCCCTAACGTACGTGATATCTCGGGGACTGCAACAGTCTGGATACCCAGATTGGTCAGGTTCTTGACCACATCGGTATTGCGGTTCATGGACTCCGTGATGCCGTAGCACGCAGGTCCCAGCCACACCGACTTGACCTTGTTCAGGACAAGTGTCACAAGCATAGCCAGCATCTGCACACTGCCGAACACGCCGGCATACTTGAGTATCCGGTTATATACCCCGTGCCTGGGATTGCTTTTTATGTCGGCATTATTCTTCTCCACTTGGGTAATAACGATAATACAGGCGCAAAATTACTTATTTCAGAAAAATAAAAGCGGTATATTTACGTTTTCAATCTGTAATTCGCGCACGTATGGATAACCGGGATCTTACACTTGACATACTTATTTGCACCGTGAGTGACCGTCTTGCGGGAGTACCCGGCATGATACTGCCGGAGCGCGACGGCGTGCGCTACATAGTATCGGTCCAACACACCGGCCCTGCCCAGGAGGTAACGATACCTTCCGCACTGGAATCCAGACCCGATATAACCATTGGGTTGCTTGAAGGTTTGGGGCTGTCACGCAACCGCAACAACGCCATAGACATGTCCTCTGCCGATATCTGCCTGATAGCCGATGATGACAACCGTTACAGGCCGGAATACATCGACACCATACTGGATACATGGAGCACCAATCCCGATGCCGACATCCTGACCTTCCAGGCAGAGACGCTTAAGGACGAGCCGCTGCACCCCTATCCCGCCCCGTACGTATGCTCGGTTGAGATTTCTTTCCGCCGCAACTCCGTCCTTGAAAAAGGATTGCGTTTTGATGAGCGGTTCGGATTGGGAAGCCCGTTGCTGTGCGCCGGTGAGGAGGAGGTATTCATGGCCGATGCACGCCGCGCCGGACTCAACGTCAGATACATACCTGAGGTAATTGTTCAGACTGAAGGTGCCACCACCGGCATCAGCCTTATAGGGAACCGTACGCTGCAGATTACCAAAGGCGCCACATTCCGCTATGTCTACGGCACATGCAGCGCAGTATGGCGCAGCTTCAGGGAGGCCGGATGGTATCTGCTGCACAAGAGAGCGAACCCGTTCCCCATACTGTTTAACATGCTCAAAGGAATATGGATATTACGATAGTCATACCCGTCTATAACCGTAAGGCACTGCTCAAGCACACTCTTGACAGCATAATGCGCAGTCCCTGTGCCGGCGCACCGGTAATTGTAGTGGATAATGGCAGCACTGACGGTACAGACAAGTTCCTTGAGGCCTATTGCGAGTCTCACCCCACGGTCACCGCCGCATCAGAGCCTGTACGCAGCGCCGCAACAGCACGCAACAAAGGGCTGTCCCTGGTCCGCACCACATGGGTCTATTTCTTTGATTCCGATGATGAGTTTGAGGACATTCCGCATGATTGGGACTCCTCCGCCCAACTGGTTGCCTTCCCCACCCGCCAGAAGGTTGAAAGCAAGGTTACAATCCGCGCATACAAGCCTGTGGCCGACCCCGCGGTACAAATATTGAACGGAATGCTCAACACCATAAGTATGATATTCCGCACTGCCTGGCTCAAGGAGATTGGCGGCTGGAACACGGCGTGCCCCGTCTGGGACGACTGGGAACTTGGAACCCGTGCCCTTATCGCAGAACCCCGCCTGCAGTGGATCACCACCAAGGCATACCACACAGTTAAGGTTCACTCCGACAGTCTGACCGGTCCCAGTTTCAAGTCACGCTACAAACTCCAGCTTGAGGCCATAGGCCAGGCCGCGACAGATACTGACCGGGCCGACACCCACACCGAAGTCCGCTGTCGCAAGGCACTCATGCTGCGCACCTTCATACTGAGCGGAAAACTGCTCTATGAAGGCGACAAGAAGGCATCGGCCCAGTGCAGGGATTTCATTACGGAACAGTTCGGCAAGAGACCTGAAGGTATAGGATTCGGCAGATTCCTGGAGCAGTATTCCGCATTGGGTCTGCGCGGTGCATGGGAACTTGCCGTAAGATATATGACAAGCAAGAAACGCCTATGAAAATACTTCTGTTGGGAGAATACAGCAACGTTCACAACACCCTTGCTATGGGGCTCAGGGCACTTGGGCATGAGGTTACTGTAGCCAGCGACGGTGACAGCTGGAAGAACTACCCCCGCGATATTGACCTACGGCGTGACCTGACAAGCCGCACCGGACGCATATCATTCCTGTGGAGGCTGTTCAAGGCTCTGCCCAAAATGCAGGGCTATGACATCGTCCAGCTTATCAACCCCATATTCCTGGAGCTCAAGGCAGAACGTCTGATGCCGTTCTACCGCTATCTGCGCCGTCACAACAAAAAGATTCTGATGGGAGCGTTCGGCATGGATTACTATTGGGCAAGCGTCAACACCGACATTCGGCCTCTCAGATACAGTGATTTCAACTTTGGCGACCAGCCCCGAACCGACATCGAGGCACAGCGTTTCCGCGACGAATGGATAGGTACTCCCAAGGAGAAGCTGTGCAGACAGATAGCACTGGACTGTGACGCCATTCCTGCAGGACTTTACGAGTACTGGGCTACATACAATGAAATTCCCCAATTGCGTGAAAAGATGCGCTTTATCCCCTTCCCCATCCGGATGCCGGAGATATACCGTACATCATTCTACGGAGGCCCTCTGAAACTCTTTGTGGGAATCAGCCGGGGACGCAATGCCTACAAGGGGACCGATATCATGCTCGATGCAGCCAGGCAACTAGAGGAAAAATATCCCGAAAAACTGGAAATCAAGGTTGTGGAAGGTGTTCCGTTCAGTGAGTACACACGCATACTGGACGGCAGCGACGCCATCCTGGACCAGCTGTACAGTTACACTCCGTCCATGAACTCCCTGCTGGCCATGTCCAAGGGAATAATTGTAATCGGCGGCGGCGAGCCCGAGAACTATGAGATTCTTGGGGAAAAGGAATTAAGACCCATCATAAACGTCCGGCCAAATTTCCAAAGCGTATATGACGAACTGGAACAGCTGATACTCCACCCCGAGCGCATATCGGACCTTAAGAAACAGTCCGTAGAATACGTGCGCCGCCACCATGATTATCTCAAAGTGGCGGAGCAGTATATCAGATTATATCAGGAATTATAACTTGGGAGCGTGTTTCTTGCGCAGTTTCCACCTCAAGTCCGATGTAAACCTGCGGAAGTAAGTTCCGTAGTCATACAGATATTTGAGTGAAGGCAACGACAGGATGAGCAGTCCCAGTGCGATGTACCACTTGAATATCAGGAAATAAACCAGTGACCATATTATCAGCGCGGGGATAGCCAGCGCCAGACGCACGCCGTAACGGGCGGTGTTGTAGAATGCGTCGTCCTTGACGCCGCGCAGGATATAGACTATCGGTATCCACTTGAGACAGCCCACCAGACCGCAGAACAGATAGTAAGGTGCGCCCAGCAGTGCAACCAGAGTCTTGAGCAGCAGTCTGAATGCCCCCGGCTCACGCGCAATAGAGTAAACCGATATGCCGTTCTGGATACGCCATACGCGCAGGGCATCCACCTTTGAAAAGAGGTCACGGGCCTTCTCGGGCTCCTCCTCACGCAGTTTCAGGGCCTCGGCCACGGCGTATTTATCGACAGCCTGAATACGGAGCAGACCTTTAAGTTTCTTTCCGTCGCGGGATTCAATTTCGGCCAATGCCTTTTTGAAGTATTCGCGGTTATCGGCCTTGAGTTTGGTGTACTCCCAGATGGCATCGTAGTCCTCATCGTCGGGGATGTATACTATCTCTTTGGCAAGTGCATCGGACAGCAGTCCGCGCATCTGCAACATCGCTACGGGAGCGGGCTCGTCGCTGTGCTCCTGCAGGAATTTATTGACGTTGATTGGCTCTCCGAACCTTACCAGCACCTTTCCGCGGAAACGGAAATAATCACTGTATTCTATGCCAATGGGCTGTATGTAAACCGGCCGTCCGTCTGATTTCTCAATGGCGTTCTCGGCTATGTGAAATATGCCTTTGGAGAGCTTGAGCAGCGAATGCTTGGCACGGTGGGTTGCCTCGGGGAATATTATGAACGGAACACCGTCCAGGATTACACCGGTGGCCTGATCTATGCATTCGTTATTGTGCTTGACGGCATCTATTCCGTCGCGGATGCGGTATATGGGCATCACACGCAGAAAATAGAGCGCCTTTTTGGCCCAGTTCTTCTTGAATATATCGGCCCTGGCTACAAACACCTTGCGGATTTTGTTGGCCGGCAGCATCACCATGGGGTCCATCAGCGCGTTGGTGTGATTGGATGCCCAGATTACTATGCTGCCTTCTTCAGGAAGGTTCTCAATCCCCTCTACCTGGTATTTACGGTATGAACTCCGTACTGACCAATCAACAAAATGCCTCAGGAATGTATAGAACCAATCCGGGTCCTGTATATGTTCTTTCATTTTTCTCTGTGCAGGAATTTTGACAGGCCTGTCGTATCAAAGGCCGAAAAGCGGAACGCCGTTCCAAGCAGAAGGCCCGATATGATATGCCATACGCCCCACCATGCAGTCACAAACACCATTCCGCCCTTGGCAATCTCAGGCGGGAATATACCGGTGTTGAAAAGCAGGATAAGGCCCAATCCGGAATTCTGGATACCGGTCTCCAGGGTCACCGCGCGACGGTCCTTCACAGGAACCTTACCTATTGTAGACGCAGTGTAACCTATACCGAAACCTACCAGATTATGGATGAAAACTATAATGAATATAAACCCTATATACTCTTTGAAAAGGATGATATTCTGTGATATCATCATGCCGGCCACGCTCAGGAAAACAGCGATAGACACGTAGCGCATAATCTCCTTGAGTTTCTCGGCAGCCTTGGGTGCCAGTTTTACGGTGATGTATCCCAGCAGGACAGGAATACCTATTATTACAACAACGGTCAGCGCAATCTGCATGGGCGGAACCTGCAGCGTACGCAGCACCTCACCTGCAGCCGCATCCATGTACTTGGTGTAGAGACCGCCCCAGATGGCGTAGTTTATCGGGGTGAATATGGGAGCGGCCAGAGTTGTGATTGTGCTCATGAGCACAGAAAGCTCGGCGTTGCCCTTACCGTAAGAGGTCATGAAGTTTGATACCGCGCCACCGGGACATGAAGCCACCAGGATCATACCCATTGCCACCATTGGCGGAACAAAGTTGTGGAACAGTACGCAGAGCAGGAATGTTACCAGAGGCAGTATTATCCATTGGCAGATAAGGCCGATGAACATGCCTCGCGGGCGGTTGAACACGCCCCTGAAAAACTGAGGCCTCAGTCCAAGAGCCACGCCGTACATGACTACGGCCATGAATATCATCAGCAGCCAGTTACCTGTTCTGTTGAAGTTGATATTAAGCGCATCAAGCTGTTGAAGACTCTCGTACATTAAGTATTACTCCAGTCAAAAGTTTGGCAAATATAACAAATGTCCCACAATCCTCCAAAATCACGCGGAATGATTGTAACTTTGCCTTAAGGAACGTATTTTCATGAAGATTCTACTCATAGTCGTAGGCAAGACAGACCAGAAATGGCTCATCGACGGCATCGGCCAATACACCGGTCGCCTGACCCATTTTGCCCAGTTCGAGATGCAGGTAATCCCCGATATCCGCAACACCAAGAACATGGATTTTCAGACTCAGAAGGTCCGTGAAGGTGAGCAGATACTCAGTCTTCTGCAACCGTCCGATGACGTATACCTGCTGGACGATAAGGGTAAGGAGATGACATCGCCCGAGATGGCTCAGTGGCTTGAAAAGCGCATGGCCCAGTCCACCAAGCGCCTGGTATTCATAATTGGCGGCCCCTACGGCTTCTCGCCCGATGTCTACAGCCGCGTTCCCGGCCGCCTCTCTTTATCAAAGATGACCTTCTCCCACCAGATGGTACGCCTCATCTTTGTGGAGCAACTCTACCGCGCCTTCAGCATCCTCAATAACTTACCTTATCACCACGAATAAGCCATTTATTGGCTAGGGTTTCAAAGAGAAGGGGATGGAATATTGAGCCGTTGCTGCCGTTGCCGATGCGAACCATGATCAGATTCAGGTCAGGGTTGGCGTACAGCACCTGCATCTTAATTCCCAACGCATAGAAGCCGGGATGCTCGGGTTTGGGCTCGCCGACATAGCTCAGATTGTACCAGTTGAAATGGTATCCTTCATTGGAGGTATCGTAAGCGGTTGACTGACGGATCCACTCCTCACTCACAATCCTTTTGCCGTCCCAGACGCCTCCGTTCAGATAAAGACGGCCGATTTTAGCCAAATCACGTGTAGTCATAGATATGCCGCCAAACGACTGGGGCACACGATGCCTGCGGCTGTCCAGAGTTACAACTGCATTCGATTCCATTTGCAGGGGCTTCCAAACCTTATCGCTCAGATACTGGGCAAACGGCACACCGGTTGCCCGTTCAATAACGATACCCAGTATCTGCGATGTCATGCTCTCGTAGAAATGTTCGGTTCCGGGCTCGCAGCGGAACTTCTGATGGTGCACCTGTTTCATTACGTTGTGTCCGTAATTCAGTCTCGATATGGCCAGGACACGCTTGAAACCTTTTATATGGAAGTAATATGAATCGTCAAAATCCAGTCCGCTCCGCATGTCCAGCAGATGACGTACGGTCAGACGCTGCCAACGGGGATCCTTCTTGCGGAGTTCGGGGATGTAATCGGTCACGGGGTCATCGATGCTTTTGATATATCCTTCATCTACGGCGATACCGCAAAGCAGTGAAGTTACGGATTTGGAGATTGAGAACACCGTTCCCAGACGTTCGGGCGACATGGAGCCCCAATACTTTTCAAATACGATGGTATCATTCCGAATGATAATTACGCCCTGCGATACTGAGGTCTTCTCAATGGCTTCAACTAGCGTAATCGGCTCCTTGATGCGTCCTTCGGTGTAGAAGTGAAGGGTATCAAGCCAGGCGGCGTACTTATCGGACTCAGCGAAATGGAATGCCTCTGTACCGCGGGCAATGGTGTCCACCAGACGTTCTTCAAAACTGTAGATGCCGGGGCCGTTTACTCCATCGGCCCTGAGTCCACGCAGGACGGAGCAGGAACTCATCAAAGATGTAATGAGGAAAAGAACTGCAAACAGTCTGTATTTCATATATGTATTGGAAAAAAAACTGTGCAAAGATAGGAAATGCAACAGTTTTGCAACGCTGATTTTTTGATTCGTTAGGATTGGGGCCATAATTTTGCCTCGAATTCTTAACGAAAAATAATGTTTATGGCTACTGGCTTAACATCGGACCTAAATCGCATTCCTAAATACAAATTCCTAATTACAACCGATATGAAAAAGTTTTTCCTAATTGCCTCTGCGTTTGCATTGACATTGTGCGCATCGGCCCAGAGTGTTTTTACTTTGGAGGTTCCGGTCAAGGTGCCCAAGCATCTCACTCCGTCCTCACCATCGGGTATTCAAATCACTGACAATTACGGCTCGATTGTGAATAATATGATGGAGATGAATGACCGAAAGGTCCGATGGGCATTCCTGGACATTCCCTCATTCTCCCCCGAGTATGCTGTCAAGTGCATCGTGATTTCAGGACAGCCTTATCTCGTGGCCGCCACCGCGAGCAAGAACATCTGGTACAATCAGCCCGCAAATGTTGAAATATTGGGTGACACACTCCAGGTAACCAACGAACAGGCCGGTCAGCTGGACGCACTGTTCCGTCTGGCAGTCGAGACTTCTACGTTCATGCCTTATCCTCCGACTATTTATATCGATGAAAACGGCGACAAGACATTGAAGGGTGGACTTGAAGCTGTATTGGTGGACGGCAATTCGTATACATTCTTCTCCGAGCGTCGCGCCGCCACATGCCGTAACCAGTTATTCCCCGGAGTTCTCAAAGATCTGATAGAAATAGGATCATCACTGTACCAAGCCGTCAAGGCAAAAGACATTGATGCCGTAAACAAGGTCCTGGAGCGTGTTGAGCCCACAAAGCAGGTTCTCTTTGAAGCCGCGCCCGAGTGGTATCCCGATTACCTTGAGGCCAAAACAAACGACCTCTGGTAATCCGCTTTCTCTCTCCTTGCATCAACAGGGACGGTTCCATTCTGCACGCAAGATCAGTTAGCGAATAGAATCTATTCACGTGCAGCAGGGTGCCGTCCCTTAATTTTCTAGAAAAGCATCTCGTAAGTATCGTAAACGACTGATCGGGCGCCGAATCCCTCTTTCTGGAAGATGAGGCCTTCGTTCAGATAACTGCCGCCGTTTTCGGTCGAGACTCCGAAATCAAAATAGGTGCGGTCAGCGTAAACCTGTGTGATAAGATGATGCAGCAGCATATCCAGGGCACCGTTTTCCTTGCCGTATTCCGATGACGCCAGGTATTGCGTGTGTACCACATGCCCCATATCGTATATGAGCGCACCGGCTACTACCTCGCTGCCGTTACGCACAACGTGCAGTTTTATGCGGTCCGGGAATCGGCTCTGAAGCAGGCGCAGTTCATCGACTGTATGAACCGGTTTTTTCTTGTGCTTAGCCATCAGAATGCTGGCCAGGATATTCCAGAATGCCTCCAGATCGGCCTCCATATTACCTATATCAACAGTCAGACCCGCTTTTTGGGCCTTAACGAGGCCCGATTTGCGTGACTGCCGCATGGGCAGTTTGCGGTTCAGGTCTATTACCGATGATACACCCCTCTCCTTCAGGGTGCCGCCGCTGCGGAACAGCGCATAAAGGTCCTCTTCGGCCGGAAGTGTGCTGTATATATAAGGAATGGGCTTGTAGAGCCAACGGTGAGCGCCCAATTGACGCTTCATCCAATCGATTGCGCAACTGAACACCTCGAGCGCATCGACCGCAATCATCTCCTTGGGTACAATAAGACCGCCGTAGGTCAGGCCACCGTGTGACTGAACGGTTCCCTCGTCCTCGCGCCAGTTGGCCGGCAGCATGGCCAGCAGTTTTCCGTGCTTGTAGAACATGAGCGAGCAGTCGGTGAAACGGTCGCTGTGATAATCCATGTATCCGCGGTCAAACAAAAAAGTTCCGTTCTTGGACTTGCTTACAAAATCGTTCCACTCGTCCTTACGTGAGGCGTCATATCTTACAATCTGAAGCTGCTCGGTCAGGTATTCGCTGTAATTATTGATGTAACCCGATGCATTATACGGGTGCGATGCAAACACGACGCAGACCGTCGCGGGAGCAAAATCGCGCAGGTCACACCATACGCCAGGCGGAATCAGGATACCTTTTCGCGGAGAATCCATTCTGACCGCAGCCTTGTGCGTACCGTCATCGACCATCATCGTAAAGCCGCCGGATACGGGAACAACCACTTCGGCCGATTCGCTGTGCGAGTGACCTCCACGCATCTTGCCGTCGGGTACTCCGTATATCCAGAATACACGTTCTATCTGAAAAGGAATCTGATGTGCGCCCTCGGCGAACGCCAGTGCTCCGCGGTCATCGACAGACTCCGGAAATTCTATAATTCTGCATCCACGAGGGAGTTGCTCCATATCTGCTTCTTTCATATTTATCGTAAAGATAACGGATTTTTTTTGCGTATGTTGTTTTTTCAAAAATAATCGCTTTAAAACTTGCAGAACTCAAAACATCGCCTTACCTTTGTGCCCGCTAAAGGATTCCGAACCGACGGTTCCCAGGGAAGTTTGGGTGAGTGGCTGAAACCAGCAGTTTGCTAAACTGCCGTACGGGTAACCGTACCGGGGGTTCGAATCCCCCAGCTTCCGCCTCCTTTTGGCAGACATACATAACCGAATGGCGCTTTCATCTAACGGTTAGGATACAAGATTCTCAATCTTGGCATACGGGTTCGATTCCCGTAGGCGCTACAAAAAACAAGAGGTCTCGATGACCTCTTGTTATTTATAGCGCCTGGCACGACCTCTTTTTAGTTTGCTTCCGCAAACGGTGGCCCTCCGGGCCATCTCGCTCGCATACTCTCTTCGCCAAAGTGTCCCACAACCACCCGCGTTAGAGCGTATTCTCGCTTGGGTGCGTGTGGGACACACCCCCTGAATGAGCATGTGTCCCACGCTCATCGGCCCCACAAAGCCCACAGAGCCGATAAGCGTGGGACACTTTGGCGAAAATGATACAAAAGGGGCCTGACCCCAATGGTATCACTTTTTGCGGACAGCAAAAACGTAGATAAGCAGGACGATGTTCATCATCAGCGAGTAGAGAATGGCGGGGATCGCCATTTCGGCGCTGTTGAAGATGAAGGGGCTGGTGGCGATGGCAATGGCCTGGGCTGCGTTCTGCATGCCCACCTCAATCACCACGGTGCGACGCTGCTGGGCATTGTTTTTGACCAGGCGTGACAGCATGGACGAGCAGAAAATGGCCACCAGAATAAGCGCGGTTACGCATACGGTTATGATTCCCAGATTGTCCAGGATGGTCCTATGGTTCTGGATATAGAATACGGTAATGAGCACCATCAGCAGCGGGAACGCCAGTTTTGACAGCACCTTATCTATTCCGGCCGATGCCTTAGGCCACGCGTAATGAATACCTATTCCCAGCAGCACGGGCAGCAGCATAAGCAGCAGGTTCTGCTTGATCAGGTTGCCCACCGGAAGCGTAATGCCCACGCTCTCTCCTATCATCTGCGTGGCCCAGCTCATGATTACCGGAATGGTAAACAGGGTTATGATGCTGCTCAGCGCGGTCAATGTAACGGACAGAGCCACATCACCGTTAGCCAGCTTTGTGAATACGTTCGATGAACTTCCGCCCGGGCAGCAGGAAATCAGAATGAGTCCGATAAAGAACACCGGTGTAAGTTTGAAAGCCCACGCCAGGCCAAGCGCGATAAGCGGCAGCAGGATGAGCTGTCCGAACAGCGCCACCACTATAGGCCAGGGATTTTTAAAAACCTTACCGAAATCCTCAAACATAAGTGTAAGACCCAAGTCAAACATCAGCAGGGTCAGAATGGGAAGAACTATCCAAATAGTATTCATGTTAAGTCTGTTTTTCGGGGCGCAAAGGTATAAAATATTAATTTTGCACTCAAATTGTATTTGAATGAAGATTGCATTAGTACAGAACAGTCCCGTTCAGGGAGACCCCGGAAGCAGTCTGGACGACCTTGACAACCTTATAGGACAGGGTTGCGGGGCCGATATCTACGTACTGCCCGAGATGTTCGCCACCGGACAGTACATAGACCCGTCACCGGTGGTACAGACCATGGACGGACAGATTGTGGACTGGATGATCCAGAAGGCATCGTTCCTGAATGCCGCCGTGTGCGGATCGCTGCCCATAAAAGAGAACGGCTGCACCTACAACCGCCTTATCTTTGCCAAGCCGGACGGCACCATAAACTACTATGACAAGCACCATCTGTTCAGTTACTCCGGCGAGTCCCAAAACTACACTCCCGGACAGGACCGCGTAGTGATAGAGTTCCGCGGCCTGAGAATACTGCTGCTCATATGCTATGACCTCAGGTTCCCCACGTTCTCACGCAACCGTGACGACTACGATGCAGTCTTCTACCCCGCCAACTGGCCCGATAAGCGTATCCTTGCCTGGGATACCCTGCTCCGCGCCCGTGCCATCGAAAACCAGTGCTATGCCATAGGCGTAAACCGTGCCGGAGCCGATGACTTTGGCTTCTATCCCGGCCACAGCGCAATAATAACCCCCTACGGAGAGACTCTCATCCAGACCGATGAAAAGGCACAGATGCTCTGCGCCGACCTGGACATGGAGCAGTTGGCCCGTTTCCGCGCCAAGTTCCCCGTACTTCAGGATGCCGACAGGAATGAACGCTGATAACAATAACGAACTCTTTCCCATAGTCGACGAACAGGGAAACGTACTGGGCAAGATACTGCGCGGTCAGGCACATGACGGCCGTAAAGTGCTTCATCCCGTGATACACCTGCACCTGTTCAACTCAAAGGGAGAACTCTACCTGCAGCGCCGCCCCGAATGGAAACCCATCCAGCCCGGCAAGTGGGACACCGCAGTAGGCGGACATATCTCATACGGCGAGACCGTTGAGGAAGCATTCCGACGCGAGGTGATGGAGGAGCTGGGAATCAAAGTCGATACCCCCACCCCGATGGGCCGTTACGTATTTGAAAGCAATGTTGAGAAGGAACTGGTCAACGTATTCAAGACCGTTTACGACGGACCTGTCAACCCCAGCAAAGACGAGTTGGACGGAGGCCGTTTCTGGACCATGCAAGAAATAAAGGATGCCCTCGGAAAGGGCATCCTTACACCTAATTTTGAATCAGAATTCAGAAAATTCTTTATTTGAATCGGAACTCCAGCATAACCGGATTGTCATCATTCTGCTTCTTGAGTTCAGCGACAATCTGCTCGGCCAGGGGTGACATAGGTACATCCTCATCTATTGCCATATCACCCAGATTCTCTATGATTGCAATCTGATGGTTGCCGTTGGCACCGGTGGGATCAACATCCATTGAAAGACCGGGAATACGCAGATGCTTGTAGACCTTGGTTTTGTTGTCACGACGGACAAAATAGAGATAGTTGCTGCCATCGCCTATAGAGCCGTCAGGCCAGTTATATGTCACTCTGAAACTGATGGTACCGTTATCAACCATTATGTTGTAAACATTGCTGATTTTTGGACCTTGGGTAGCCAGAGAAATTCTCTTGAGAACATCTTCCGCTCCTTCGGAACTCAAACTGACAGTCTCATCAAGCAACCTTTCAGCCTCTTCATCAACCGGTTCCGTCCCAAGTTTGAATTTGTATATGGGAGTAGCCTTTTCATAGTCAAATGTTACGATTGTACATACAAGTCCCGTAAAACAGGTTGAAAGATTTTTTGGATTGACATAGAACAGTTCCGGATAACCCAGAAGAAGTCTCTTTAGAAGACCTTCCCTGTACAATATTACGCCCTTACTCAGGTCACGCTCATCCCTGTCGACAATAATCATTGACTCCTTGGGCAGATGAAGAGAATCCTCATCAGCCGAAAGAGAACCTTCATCAAGGAATATTCCGAAATAAAGCATCTTGTCTCCCAGGTTCAGGCAGTTCTGAAGGTTGATATTCACTTGCTGCTTGCCCTTGAACTCCATTGTGACAGCATCATATGTCACCAGGTTGGAGTCATTCTCAATGTAAATGCAGTTGTTGAATTCGTCATAGGTAAAGTCCTCGATGAAATAATACTCACCCGGACCACGTCCCAAACGGTCCAGCACGCCGGTCAACTTATAATTATCAAAACGCAGGATCTTGCGGCTGTCACTGGTACGTGCCAGCATCACGCTGCCGTCATTCCAGCTCTTTACGCCGCCAATTCCGTCAAGCGGGTCACTTGATTTGAGCGGATGGATCTTGAAATCATAGGCAATTTTGGTAAGGTCAGCCTCCTCCTCAATGTCAGCTGCGGTTATCTCTTCATAATCGCTACCGGAACCGGAACAACCGGCAAAAACTGCCATCAATGACAGTGACAAAAACAAAGAACTTTTTCTCATAAACAAGAAGTTTATTGGTTATACAACAATGGACTATATTTAGTCTGCCCAAAGATAGAAAAGAATTGTAAAAACAACCAAAAAACAACTACTTTAGTGATCCGGTCGCATTAAATTCGTCCAGTTTCTTGAAACAGTGGCGGTTGATTATCTCCTGAAGTTCACGGTCAAAATTATGTCTAATCTCTATCTTGGGTCCGAACATGAAACACTCGCCGTTATCCCTGGTGTAAGGATGCCATTCAGGCAGGCCATTTACATTGGGATTGCCGGTGTGCGCAAAGTTAGCCCACGACTGCGCCATACGGTCGGCCAGGCGCAAGTCTGATTCCGACGGATTGGGCAGGTCACGTCCAGCCAGATGCAGGGTGTTGAAGCAGAAGTTAAGTTCCGCTCCGTGAGCCGATACATGCGTGCTGGGAGACTTCCACGTGAACATATAATTATACACGGGAGCCTTCTTGGTGGCCGATGCGGCATCGGCCGTAATAACCGTCTTGGCACGGAACAGGTTGTCAATTGAGGGCAGGTCCTGCGGTATGTAATCTGGCCATGCCTTGGCAAGTGCTGCGGCGTAGGCATCGGTCTCATCGTCGAATGTAGAGCGGACGGCTTCCTTGGCCTGATCCAGCGTCATCTGGCGGTTGTAGCTGCCGCGCTGAAGTTCATTGAATGTGGATCCTATTATGAGCGGAATGTCACTCGATATCTCGGCAAAACCGGGCTGGAAAGGCTGCTGCAACAGAACTTCACCGTCTGGCACAGGACCGAATCCCCACATGATGGGAGTGCCGGGAGTGCGCACCAGACCTCTTGCCTGAAGGGCGCGCTGGCCAGCCTGATAGAGACGGTCATACGGTACATCCTTTATGCGGTCGGGATCGTTATGAGGTATTCCCAGTTCATCCAGAACCGCCAAACCCAGTTCTTGGGTCATCCGCCTGTTGTTCACATTCAGGATGGTGCCGCTCATTATTATTGCCTTGTGATACAGACCTTTGGCCGATGGCATGCACATCAGGGTGCCCACCTTGCCGCCGCCTCCGGACTCGCCGAATATGGTCACATTGTTTGGATCACCGCCAAATTTGGAGATGTTGTCACGCACCCATTCCAGAGCCTTGACGGCATCCATCATTCCCACGTTGCCGGAGTATTTGTACTTGGGATCACCCGTGGCCGACAGATCCAGGAAACCTATTATATTAAGGCGGTGGTTTATGCTCACCACTACCACATCCTTCTTGGCCAGGCCCATACCCGGGTTCCAGGCGCTTGTACCGGAGTCAAATCCGCCTCCGTGGCACCAGAACATGACCGGTTTCCTGCCCTTGGTATCGGTAGTCCATACATTCAGCACACAGCAGTCCTCGGCACTGCCCGGCTGAATTCTACCGCCCTGCAGAGACTGGTGTCCCCACTCCGTGCAGTCCATTACGGTATCCCACTTGGCAACCGGAGCCGGCGGCATGCAACGCTCGGCCCTGGCATACGGAATGCCCTTGAACGCCATGGTTCCCTCTTCTTCAAATCCGCGTACTTTACCATTGGTGGTCTTAATTACATACGGATCACTCTGGCAACTAGCCAGCACCGGCATTAACAAAAGCAGTAATAAAATCCTTTTCATATCCTGATAATGTTTGCAACGTGCAGTTGGGGTCTGACCCATTTTGCACATGGTAAGCATGCAATTATTACAATTTTTGCACGTGCAAAAGGGGTCTGACCCCAAATGCTCGTTTATTGAAGCTTCCTATAATGTATTCTTTTCGGCTCCTGATAGCCTAACTGTTTGATTTTGTAGTCCTCGTATTCGGAGTACGAGCCCTCGTAGAATACCACCCTTGAGTCACCCTCAAACGATAGGATGTGGGTGCAGATGCGGTCCAGGAACCAGCGGTCGTGGCTTACTACCACGGCGCAGCCTGCAAAATCATCCAGACCTTCCTCCAGGGCACGCAGGGTGTTCACGTCGATATCGTTGGTAGGCTCATCGAGCAGCAGCACATTGCCCTCCTCCTTGAGTGCCATGGCCAGCTGCAGGCGGTTACGCTCACCGCCTGACAGCACGCCGCATTTCTTCTCCTGATCGGCACCGGTAAAGTTGAATCGGCCCAGATAGGCGCGGGCGTTGATGTCACGGCCACCCATGCGGATAATCTCATTGCCGCCGCTGACCGCCTGATAGACACTCTTTTCGGGGTCTATGTCCTTATGCTGCTGGTCAACATATGCAATCTTTACGGTCTCACCTATCTCAAAGGTACCCTTATCAACCTTCTCCAGACCCATAATCAGACGGAACAGAGTGGTCTTACCCGCACCGTTGGGACCTATTACACCGACAATGCCGTTTGGCGGCAGCGAGAAATTCAAATCATCAAACAGCAACTTGTCGCCGAACGCCTTTGCAACGTTATGAGCCTCAATGACTTTGTTACCCAGACGCGGACCGTTGGGGATGAATATCTCCAGTTTCTCCTCCTTGGCCTTTACATCCTCATTCATGAGTTTGTCATATGAGTTAAGACGGGCTTTACCCTTGGCCTGACGGGCTTTGGGAGCCATACGTACCCACTCCAGCTCGCGCTCCAGGGTCTTGCGGCGCTTTGAGGCCTGTTTTTCCTCCAGAGCCAGACGCTGTGACTTCTGCTCCAGCCAGCTTGAGTAGTTGCCCTTCCATGGAATACCCTCGCCGCGGTCCAGTTCCAGGATCCAGCCGGCCACATTGTCCAGGAAGTATCGGTCATGGGTAACGGCAATTACCGTACCTGCATACTGGTTCAAGTGCTGCTCCAGCCACTGTATGCTCTCGGCATCCAGATGGTTGGTAGGCTCATCCAGCAGCAGTATATCGGGCTGCTGCAGGAGCAGTCGGCACAGAGCCACGCGGCGGCGCTCACCACCTGACAGCACGCCTGTCTTCTGATCCTCGGGCGGACAGCGCAGGGCGTCCATGGCCTGTTCCAGACGATTGTCTATGTTCCATGCATCTGTGGCATCGATTATATCCTGGAGTTCAGCCTGACGCGCCATCAGGGCATCCATCTTGTCCTGGTCCTCATAATACTCGGGCAGTTCGAACTTGTGGTTCACCTCATCATACTCCTTAAGGGTGTCATAAATCTGCTGCACGCCCTCCATGACCACCTCCTTGACGGTCTTGTCGGGGTCCAGCTGAGGCTCCTGCGGCAGGTAGCCCACGCTGTAACCCGGGCTGAACACCACCTGACCCTGATAACTCTTTTCTATGCCTGCAATTATCTTGAGCAGTGTTGATTTACCTGAACCGTTAAGACCTATGATACCTATCTTGGCTCCATAAAAGAAACTAAGGTAAATGTCCTTGAGAACCTGCTTGTTGTTCTGGAACTGCTTGCTCACCCCCACCATGGAGAAGATGATTTTCTTGTCGTCTGCTGTAGTCTGTGCCATTTCTAATCTTATTACGAGAGCAAAGATAGCAAAAAGCCGCTATATTTGCAGAGTCACATAATCAAGCTTATGAGAAAACGTCTGTACGCCATAGTTGAGCAGGGTCGTGACAACGACTGGGTGAGTTACATCTACGATGTCATCATCCTTCTGGCCATCACCGCCAGCATCATACCGCTCATGTTCATTGAGACCTATCCTGTTTTCAACATCATAGAGCAGGTCACCGTAGGACTCCTTATTATGGATTATCTTCTCCGCTGGTTTACGGCCGATTACATATCAGGCAACGGACAAAAGGATAAATGGTGGTCATTCCTGATTTATCCGCTTACCCCCTGGGCAATCATCGACTTTCTGGCTATCCTGCCCGGTCTCAACATACTGGGACAAGGCTTCAAGGTGCTCAGGATATCCCGTCTGCTCAGGATATTGCGTCTTTTCAAGTTCATCCGGTACTCGCAGAACATAAAAATCCTGGGCAATGTAATAAAGCGCGAGAAAAAGATCCTGTTTACAGTACTTGGAATAGCAGTCTTCTACATTTTCATATCTGCTCTGGTTATGTTCAATGCCGAGCCGCACATAGACCCCGAAACCGGAGCCAAGACCTTTGAAAACTTCTTTGACGCGCTCTATTGGGCCACCGTCACATTAACCACGGTAGGATACGGCGATGTAACCCCCGTAACCGACATAGGCCGGTTCATAAGCATGGTCTCATCACTCTTTGGTGTAGCTATCATAGCCCTCCCGTCGGGCGTAATAACAGCCGCCTACATAGAGGAACTCCGCGCTCAGAAGAAAGAGTGACCAAAAAAAACCTATATTTGCAAAAACCTTTTCCTGTTTAATGAAAGAAAATACTTGTTTGCGGCTGGACGAGATTGCCAGTGCACTTGCCAAAGCCGATGCCGGACGTATGGATCGGCAGTTGTCCCAAAAGGACAGAGAGACAATGGAACAGGCATGCGTAACCCTCCGTGAGGCTGAACGCAGAGCCATAGTGAATGTTGAGACCGGACTTGTGGAGAAGTTCCGAGAGAGCGCAGGAAGCATCAACCTGCAGGCCAAGGAACTCCGGGCACTGGTCACCAAGATGAACAAAATCCCCAAATCGCTTGACATTACCGAGACCGTGATAAAGGAGTGCATCCGCGTGCTCAAAGCCATTGCCCTGTGGTGTACCATGTTCTTCCTTATTATATACATGTCGGGGTGTGCCTCCATGACCAAGGCACAACTAAAACGCGTAAACTCACTTGCGGTAGTCAGTGATTCGGCCGTAACCGGTCCCGGCAGCATACTCCGCGTGCTCAACGATGTGAACATGGAACGCGGCCTCATATACGCCGCATCACTCAACACCGCCCAGGCCCGCATACAGGAACTCAACGGACTGGCCGATGCCCGGACCCAGCTCTCCCTTCTGGCCGATAAATCCGATGTGTGCATTAACATTCTGGAGAGTTACATCCGCGCACTGAAGTCAATAAGCAGTGAATCACGCTGGAAACAGAACGGCACCGAACTGCGCGGGATAGGCCGCAACATGGACTCGCTGGCCATAGCTTACAACAAACTTGACTGGGGTACGCTTTATGAGCCCGGCATAGCCAAGCAGATAGGCAGGACCAGCGGATACCTGGCAGAGCAGTACGGCAAACGCCGCCAGCGCCGTATGGTCCGGTCATTCCTTGAACATGGCGACAAACTGGTGGATGACTGCGTCAAGACATTGGTAGAGACCCTGAAATCGGCCGATTTCAAATCAGTGATAGAGAATGAGCGCACCGGCCTTGAAAACAATTACCGCGCCTACCTGAACATGGCATCCCTTAACGGGACCGTTCCACTTCCCTATTTTGACCGCGCATACCTGGAGTGTCGCCTCAAGATTGAGCAGGCGGAAAACATGCGCCGCCAGTGCATCACCATGCTTCAGGCATTCGGCCGCGCCCACAACGCACTGCGCAAGGAGATGTACAACCGTCGCACCTACAGCGAGTTTGCCGATGAACTGTTTGAGCTCAACCGTCAGGTAATAGCCTTGGCTGAACTCCTGGAAAAATAAAAAAACAAAAAATAGCTGTCAGGATGACAATGTGTTGAAATGTTGTTTACCTTTGCGCTCACAATGAAAGCAATTAACGCATACTTCTATTACTTTTGGTTTACCAGACAATACGCCGGGTAATTTGTTGTATGCATACAAATAAGGATTAACAGAGAGCCCGGATCAATGATTCGGGCTCTTTTTTGATACGTAAACAAATACATAAAACTATGATAGCAGTACTTAAAGCCGGAGTCTCAGAGACTCAAAAGAAAAACCTTATCAACTGGATCAAAGGCCAGGGAGTAGACGTACATATCAGTGAAGGACAGTTTCAGACGGTAATAGGTCTGATTGGTGATACCAGCAAAATTGACCCCGACCTGCTGAGCGGACTTGACATCATCGAGTCAGTTACCCGCATCAGCGAGCCGTTCAAATGCGCCAACCGCCGTTTCCACCCCGCCGACACCATCGTAGAGATTGGTGAAGGTGAAAACAAGGTAAAGATTGGCGGCGGCAACTTTGCCATGATAGCCGGTCCCTGCTCGGTTGAGTCCGAGGAGCAGATCACCCAGATTGCACAGGCTGTTAAGGCATCGGGTGCAAAACTTCTGCGCGGCGGTGCCTTCAAACCCCGCACAAGCCCGTATGATTTCCAGGGAATGGGGGCCGATGGCCTTGAACTGCTGCGTAAGGCCCGTAAGGCAACAGGTCTGCCCATAGTTACCGAGATTATGAGTGAGAAACACCTTGACCTGTTTGAGGATGTTGACCTTATACAGGTAGGTGCCCGCAACATGCAGAACTTTGAGCTGCTCAAGACTCTGGGCCGCACCCGCAAGCCCATCCTGCTCAAACGCGGACTTTCAAGCACCATCAAGGAGTGGCTCATGAGTGCCGAGTACATCATGGCTGGTGGCAATGAGAACATCATACTGTGCGAGCGCGGCATACGCAGTTACGACACCTACACCCGCAACGTGCTTGACCTGAGTGCCATACCCGTTGTAAAGGAACTCTCACACCTGCCCATCATTGTTGACCCCAGCCACGCCACCGGCAAGTCTCGTCTGGTTCCGTCCATGAGCCTGGCAGCTGTTGCGGCTGGCGCCGACGGTCTTATAATAGAAGTTCACAACGACCCCACCCACGCCCTGTGCGACGGTGCACAGTCTCTCACACCTGCGCAGTTTGACGAGGTTGCAAAGAAAGTAAACGCCTTGAAACAAATAATCTGAGTACATTTGTAAATCAACACAGAGCAAGATGATTGTAGCAGTTGTAGGATTGGGTCTGATAGGCGGATCGCTGGCCAAGGCATACAAGGAGGCCGGCTGGACGGTCTACGGCTATGACCTTAACGAGTCGGTGAGCTGTTTTGCACAGTTGGAAGGCACTCTGGATGCAGTGCTGGACAGCAGCAACATAAAGAAATGTGACCTTATCCACATAGCCGTTACGCCCGATGCCGCATGCGGCTGGATAAACGCCCACGCTCCGGAAATAGCCAAGAGCACAGTAGTGATTGATGACTGCGGAACCAAGCGCAAGATTGTGGAGTGCGGAATGAAAGCCGCAGCCCAATACGGATTCACCTACGCCGGCGGTCACCCAATGGCAGGAACACACCTGTCAGGTTACAAGAACTCACGCGCCACAATGTTCCAGAACGCATCGATGATAATCATCCCGCCCACACATGATGATATCCAACTGCTGGACCGCATAAAGCACCTGCTGGAGCCCATGCAGTTAAAGCGCGTGGTATTCACCACCCCAGATCAGCATGACAGCATGATTGCATTCACATCACAGCTGGCCCACGTGGTATCCAACGCCTATATCAAGAGCCCGTCGGCCCAACAGCACAAGGGCTACAGTGCAGGCAGTTTCCGCGACCTCACGCGCGTGGCCTGGCTCAACGAGAACATGTGGACAGAGTTGTTCCTTGAAAACAAGGACAACCTGCTACGCGAGATACATACCCTGATTGACAACCTCACCCAGTACGCAAGTGCCATGGAGGCCGATGACGCCCAGACACTCTGCGCACTGCTGCGTGACGGACGCATTGCAAAGGAACTCTCAGAAAAGAACTGATATGGAAAAGATTACCGTACACGCCTCTGGCACATACGACATCCTTATAGACAAAGGTTGTCTGAGTGGCATAGGCCAGGCGCTCCGTGAGCGTTTCAAGCCCTGTACCATTGCCATTCTGAGCGATGACAAGGTATTCCCCCTGTACGGCAAGGCCGTAACCGATTCACTCCAGGCTGCCGGTTTCAGGACCGTAGCCCACGTAATCCCCAACGGCGAGCAGAGCAAGACCCTTGATAACGTGACAGCGTTCATTGACTGCATGGTCAAGGCACAGGTTACACGTACCGATATGGTGCTGGCTCTTGGCGGCGGCGTTGTTGGCGATATGGCCGGTTTTGCAGCCGCAATCTACCTGCGCGGCATCCCGTACATTCAGGTGCCCACCACCCTGCTGGCGGCTGTGGATTCATCGGTGGGCGGAAAGACTGCGGTCGATATCAGTGCCGGCAAGAATCTGGTGGGCGCATTCCACCAGCCCGCCCTGGTCTATCTGGACACCGAGAATCTGAAGACCCTTGACCCGTCAGTTCTGCGTGACGGCTTTGCCGAAGTTATCAAATACGGTATCATACTGGACAGCAAGTTGTTTGACACAGTTGCAAAGCCAAACAGTTTTGACCTCAAGGAGGTGATTGCACGCTGCATTGAGATCAAGCGCGACGTAGTTGAGCAGGACGAGTTCGATAAAGGCCTTCGTGGTCTCCTGAACTTTGGCCACACATTCGGTCACGCCATAGAAAAACTGAGCGGCTTTACCATAACACACGGAAGCGCCGTTGCCCGCGGAATGATCATTGCCGCCAGGGTGGCCCGCGTTTACGGATTCACTGATTATACAGACACAATAACCAAAGTAGTAAAGGATTACGGTTTTGAGACCGGATGTCCCTTTAAAGCCGATGAGCTCTACAGCGTGATCCTATCGGACAAGAAGCGCAGCGGAGCCGATATTACACTTGTGCTGCCCAAGGAGATTGGCGCATGCACTCTTGAGAAAATGCCTGCCGCGCAGGTACTTGAACTGATGAAAAAAGCCGGCTTATGATTCTACAGGTATCAGGGACAGTATCAGGAAACGTGCAGGTGCCGCCTTCAAAATCGGTAGCCCACCGTATGCTCATATGCGCAGCGCTCTCTGACAGTCCCTGCACGATTGTCTGCCAGAGCGTGAACCGCGATATGGAGGCAACCATGAACTGTCTGAACGCCCTTGGCGCAAATATAACCTACACAGACGGAAAGTTCAGCGTCCAGCCTATATCAGAGGTCAGGAAAGGCGCAACGCTTGACTGCGGCGAGAGCGGATCCACCCTGAGGTTCCTGCTCCCTGTAGCCGCCGCACTGGGGGCCGATGCCACATTCATAGGTCAGGGACGTCTGCCCGAGCGTCCGCTCTCCCCTCTGTATGAGGAGATGACGGCTCACGGGGTAAAGATGTCGCCCAACGGCCATATGCCGCTCAAATGTGAGGGTAAACTGCCTGCCGGTCTCTACACCATTGACGGAGGCGTATCGTCACAATTCATATCCGGACTGCTTATGGCCCTGCCGCTAACCGGTATACAGAGCAAGATTGCGGTTACCGGCAAGCAGGAGAGCGCATCATACATAGGACTTACCCTGAATGCACTCAGGCAGTTCGGAATAGAGA
>JAEEGG010007581.1_pt1 | contig 24944 bp, 20 predicted proteins | sample 9134161 | NCBI WGS metagenome assembly JAEEGG01 (sample SAMN16246543, study PRJNA631951) | gut metagenome | biome: gut microbiome; feature: rumen; material: CR-attached | host: Bos | place: Iran: Karaj | collected 2018-10 | reverse complement strand
CGCAATAGCCACCAGCGGCATTGCCGGACCTACAGGCGGAACACCCGACAAGCCCGTAGGAACCGTCTGGATTGCCGTTGCAGGACCCAAAGGCACCGAAACACGCCTCAAGAAGTTCGGCGACGACCGGCTGAGAACCATCGACCGCACCTGCAACGAAGCCTTTGCTATGCTCATCAAAGCAATGAATGGGGCAGAATGACACCTCGAAAGTCTGTTCTATTTGCCTTCAACTGCTTGAAGCAGGCCGCTATCGTTGATAAACTGAAACAGCAACTGTGTTGCAATTATCGAACCTTGATAAGTTAAATGCTGGTTCGAGACATAGTCATTCTCAAAACATTTGGGAGGGAAACGGCTGGCAAATTCTGATATTTGGAGATCAAGCCAAGGGACTTTGGCTTAGCCAACCTTTGCAATGAAGCAGACTTGACAGAATCATAGTCAGGATAACCGGGGTGATAGGAAGGGAGCGTCAGAAGCATCACAATTATGGCGAAAGACTTCATTTGATATAGCTTCATCCAAATTATTTGTGTACTTTTGCAAATTAAAAAGCACAAATACCACTATGCCTAAAGGACTGATTACTATTCTTTTGCTCATCGTCAGCAACATCTTTATGACCTTTGCCTGGTACGGCAACCTCAAGTTAACCGAGATGAAAATCAACACCAGCTGGCCGCTGATACTCATCATTCTCACCTCGTGGGGCGTAGCCTTCTTCGAATACAGCTTTATGATCCCCGCCAACCGCATAGGTAGCCAAATCAACGGAGGTCCTTTCTCGCTGATGCAGCTCAAGATACTGGCCGAGTGCATCTCGTTGACCGTATTCACCATCATCGTGGCCACCGTCTTCAAGAGCGAGCCCATCCGTTGGAACCACCTCGTCAGCTTCGGATTCATCATCCTCGCTGTCATATTCGCCTTCTGGAAAACAAAATAAATCTTTCATTATGAAAAAGACACTTCTTATCCTTGCCTTGTCGCTACTGTTTGTGGCCTGCTCCACATCAAACAGCAACCGCATCTACCTCACCGACTGGCAGTTTGAACACAACGGGCAGTGGTATCCCGCTACGGTGCCGGGATTCATCCATACCGACCTGATGGCCAACGGCATCATTCCCAATCCATACTACGGCACCAACGAGGACAGCGTGCAATGGGTGGGCGACAGCATCTGGTACTATCAAACCGTTATTCCTAAAAAGCAGCTTCCGGAGGGCGATACCATCTGGCTGGTGTTCGAAGGGGTAGCCGGTCAAGCTATCATCCTTGTCAACCACGAACTCTTTGAAACAGCGGACAATATGTTCTGCCAATATGAATTCCCTATCACTCGGGACCTATTGGATATGTATGACAGCATTCTCAACATAATACTCGAGTTTTGGCCCGTAACACCTTATAAATACAGTCAAATGGACGAGGAAGCCTGCGAAGTTCTACCGAGCGATTTAGCCAAGGAGACAACGTATGGCATTCCCCTGCCCGACCGGCGAGCATTCACGCGCATAGCGCCCTACCAGCAAGGTTGGGATTGGGGTCCCAAGATGCCCACCTGCGGCATCTGGAAACCGGCGTATATCACCAACAAGCGTCCCGTAGAGGCGTACCCCCGTGTACGCCCCCGCTCCCGTGTACGCCCAAACGATACAGGCAACATCACATTCCGCCAAGAACCCGACTCCATTGGGCAATCCTTCACCTTCTACCGCGACGGCAAACCCATCTTCATCAAGGGCGCCAACTGGATACCCGTGCACTCATTCCCTGTGCTTAACGATGAACAGAAAGCCCGCTACCGCACCCTGCTCTGCTCCGCTAAAGAGGCCAACTTCAATATGCTGCGTGTGTGGGGCGGCGGCATCTACGAACACGACTACTTCTACGAACTCTGCGACTCGCTGGGCATTATGGTGTGGCAGGACTTCAACTTCAGCACTATGCTCTATCCCGACAACTTTGAGATGCTCGAGAGCATCGACAAGGAGGCCCGTCAGAACATCACCCGCATCGCCAAGCACCCCTGCGTCGTTCTCTGGTGCGGCAACAACGAGGTGAAGAACGGCTGGGAAGACTGGGGCTGGCAGGGCCAATTCAACTGGACGCCCGAGCAGCGCGCCCGCCTGGAGAAAGCAATGGACACCATTTTCGGCTATGCCAGCACGAGCAGCAATACCAGCTCGACAAGCATCCTTGCGCAAGCCGTCCGCGACTGCGACCCGCTCCTACGTCCTTACATCACCACCTCGCCGCTCTACGGCTGGGGCCATCCAGAATGCACCACCCACGGCGACAGCCACTACTGGGGCGTGTGGTGGGGCGAAGAACCATTCGAGATGTACAAGGAAAAGACAGGCCGCTTTATGAGCGAATATGGGTTCCAAAGCTACCCGCTCCTTTCAAGCATCATACAATTCACGCCTCCCGAACAGCAGCACATCGACTCCCCTACCCTGCGCAACCACCAGAAGCACGCACGCGGTCGCGAAATCATCGACAAAGCAATGCAACGCTACTACGGCTTCGACAGCCACACGCTGAACCTCAAGGACTACGCCTACGTCAGCCAACTGCTGCAGGCCTGGGGCACTGGATACGGCATCCTGTGCCACCTCTCCGACCCGCGCTGCAGCGGCACCCTCTACTGGCAGCTCAACGACTGCTGGCCCGTAGCCAGCTGGTCGTCAATCGACTACTATGGCAACTGGAAGGCTCTGCACTATCGTGCCCAAGAGCTCTATGCCGACACCGTCGACCTCTCCGAATGGCAACATTACTACAGCGTCTACCCCAAAGACCGCCACTACGACAAGCCCAAATTCCACTACTACACAAAAATAGAGGACGGCAAGCTGAATGTGTACTTCCAGGCCTTGACCGACATATATGACGTATGCCTCGAAACAAATCCGAAAATCAACGGCCACTTTACACGCAACTTCTTCAACCTCAAACGCAATCAATTCATCAAGACCACCCTGGTTCCGGTCGACCCGAATGCCGACATAAACAACATTCAAATCGATGTCACAACCCTCAACGAAATAATGCTGCGCAAATAATACACCGGCCAAGCGGCAAAAACAAAACACTGCCCCACAATGTTCAAGAAAACCCTTTTCACCATAGCCCTCCTGTTCGGCACGGCCGTTGCGTGCTGTGCCCAGCAAGCTCGCAACGTACTCTTCATCGGCAACAGCTACACTCAGGTGAACAACCTTCCGGCTATGGTGGCGGCTATAGCCGAATCAATGGGCGACCGAATGACCTACCAAAGCAACACGCCCGGCGGATGCACCTTCTCGCAACACTGCACCAACCAGTCAATGCAACTTATACGCAGCGGCGAATGGGATGCCGTGGTGCTGCAAGAGCAAAGCCAGTTTCCATCCTTCCCGCAATCACAAGTCGAGACGGAAGTCTTCCCCTACGCCAAGCGGCTTGTCGACTCCATCTACGCCAACAATCCTTGCTGCGAACCGATGTTCTATATGACCTGGGGACGCAAGAACGGCGACGGACAAAACGCCGCCGAATTTCCGGTTTTGGGCACCTACGAGGGTATGGACAGTATGCTCTGCGAGCGCTACACCTATATGGCTCAGACGAACGACGCATCGCTGTGCCCCGTGGGACGAGTATGGCACTACCTGCGCGACAACAATAGCGACATAGAACTCTACCAAGCCGACGGCAGCCATCCGTCGGTGGCAGGCACATACGCTGCCGCCTGTGCCTTCTATGTGCTTCTCTTCCACCGCAATCCGGAAATGATAACCTACAACGCAGGGCTGCCCGAAAGCACGGCATCGGCAATACGTATGGCGGCACACGACATTGTCTACGCCAGCCTTGCGCAGTGGCTACGCCCTGTGCCGGAATCGTCGATAAACGTCACAGAAACAGCCGACCGCACAGTTACACTGCTCTCGACATCGGTCAACGCCGACAGCCTGATATGGCTTTTCGGCGACGGAACCGACACACAGACTTCTGCCAGCCAGACAACGCAAGAGCACACCTACCCTGCCCCAGGCTCCTACCGCGTATCGCTCGTCGCTTCACGCCACTGTATGGCCGACACAGCAACGATAACAATAGACATAGAAAGCGATTCGTCCTCCGTTGCAATACAGCATTGCCCCGGCGAGCCTATCGACATCGCCCTCTATCCCAATCCTGCAACGGAGACACTGAACATCATCGCACAGACCTCAGGCTCCGCGCTTCTGGAAGTCATCAGTAGCAATGGAACCGCCCTGTGGCACAGGGCAATAGATTTATCAGAGAGTGTCAGTATACCAGTGGCCGACTGGCCGTCGGGAATCTACATCGTTCGCCTTGTCACCTCGTCAGGCACGCTGACCAAGAGAGCCGTCGTTGCGCACTGAGCCGAACCACGGCTTACTGCAAAGGCATATAAATCACCTTCTTGGTCTCATAATAAGGCTCCTCGAAAAAGTCGGCAATATCGAACACACGCACCTTCTTACGGAAGGGAGCGATTTCAGCATCGAGGTCGCCACCCTTCAGATAGATGATACCGTTGTGCAGCTTATGATAGTGAGTGTCGGATATCTTGCCCTTCACCCACCCCACAAACTGGCTGAGATCGGTGACAGCACGCGAAACAATGAAGTCGAAATCCCTCTCTACCTGCTCGGCACGAATCTGCTCGGCGGTGACGTTCTTCAGCTGCAACTGCTCGGCCACGGACTTCACCACCTTGATTTTCTTGCCGATAGAATCAACCAAATAGAAGTTGGCATCGGGAAACATAATTGCCAGCGGAATGCCGGGGAAGCCGCCTCCCGTGCCGAGGTCCATAATATCAGCCATCGTCTTGAACTGCAGCACCTTGGCCACGGCCAGCGAATGCAGCACGTGATGCTCCACAAAGTTGTCCATATCCTTGCGGCTTATGACGTTGATTTTGGCGTTCCAGTCGCCGTACAGCTCGGGCAACGCCGCGAACTGCTCCTTCTGCCGCTCGGTCAAATCGGGAAAGTATTTCAGTATAAGGTCCATATCTTCAAATGTTTGCGTTCGAGTCTTGCAGCCGACAATCAGTTTCTTGTGATGCCTCCGTAGGTCTTCACGGCTGCTTCAAGAGCCTCGTCGGTAGTGTATTGCTGATAGTATTCGCAGCGGGTCACTATAGTCTGCGGCGAGCAGCGATCGTCGCTTGTCCGCACCAGCGCCCAGCCTTTCATAGTGTCGCCAAACTCATTGTCCACAAGCGCCATACAGCCATCCACCTCACGCATCTCGCTCAGTTTTACGTTGCGCACCGAGAAAAACACCTTCGGCGTGGCTTTCTCCATCTGCTGTTCGGCGGTGTAGAGCATAAGTCTCTCGCCACGGCGCAAGCCATTGGCTTTGAGATTGGTAAGCAAAGCGGCGGTGCCGTCGACCTCGCCCAGCCATTGCTTCACCACAGGCAGCGTGCCGTCGCTGACCGGTATGCCCGGCAGCAGCAGGGTGGCAGTGCTCAACGAGCCGGTTTTGGGCAGATAAACCGCCTGCATACGGTTGGCAAACGATGCGAAGCCGTAATACGGCGACTTGTGCTCGGTGAACATCGGGCTGCAAGGTTTAAGTCTCTGCCACAACGCCACGCTGTGACGCATACGCTGACGCTGCACAAACTGAGCCATCGTGTTACTACGCTTCTCGGACGAGTGTGCCACACGTCCAACCACTTTTCCCTGACGCAGATAGAAAGTCACTCCGCCCGAGCGGAAACTGCCGGTCATCATAAGGCCACTGCCTGAATTCTGTTTTTTCATAGTTGTTGTCTCCTGTTATTTTAAGGTTTATAAATGTCTCGTCCACGAGTCGCCCCAAGAGGCGGATTTTTGCCCACCAACACTGCTCGTTGTCCAGTCGTTGTCCAGTTGTTGTCCAGTCAATGACTGGACAACAACTGGACAACGAGCGGACAACGACTGAACAACGAATGGTGTTGATACTAATAATCAACGGCTTATCCGCATAGCGTTCTCGTCGTTCGTAATGCAAAGATACATACTTTTTGCGGATTTACAAAAACGAAAGTGTTAAAAAAGCGTTTTGCCGTCTGCCGGAAGGCCTTGTGCTTCGGCAACGGGCTTAGTTTCTGCCTTCCAACTCCAGCAGCCGGCGCTTCAGCTCGAGCCCATAGGCGTAGCCCGTAAGTGTGCCGTCGGCACCGACGACGCGATGGCAGGGAACGACAACGGCTATGGGGTTGCGGCCCACGGCCTGCCCCACAGCCTGCGCCGAGCGGCACCCGATGCGTCGGGCGATTTCGCCGTAGGTGGTGGTCCGTCCGTAGGGTATCGCCAGCAGTTCGCACCACACACGCTGCTGAAAGGCAGTGCCTTGCAGTTTAAGGGGCGGCACATAATCGGGGCGGCTGCCGCTGAAATAGCAGTCGAGCCAGCGCTGAATATCGGCCGGAATATTGGTGGACACAGCAGCGTCGGCGGCTGTAGCGAAACGCAGTGCAGTCAGCGCCGCGCCGTCGCATTCCACCTCTAAAACGCCAAGCGGCGATGAGTATAACTGCTTGGCAGTCATTTCTTCTTGGCTTTGGGCTTCGGCTCGGGAAGTGCGTCGCAGGTGGCCTTCACCAGCGCCGACAGGTAGTCGCGGTCATCGATGTCTTCTATGTAGAAGTATGGCTTGGCGCCATCGTAGGGAGGGCGCAGCTCTTCGGTGCGAAGAAGAGCGCGGCCCGCATCGGTGGGCTTCACGTAGAAGCCGTTGTCGCATATAAGGCCGAAGATTTTGCCGTAGCAGTAGATGCCGTAGTCGCCGAACATCTTGCGGACGGTGACCTCGCCTGCCCCGCTGCATTGGTCGACGATGTACTGTACAAAGTCTGCGTTGCTTGCCATTGGTCGGTTGGTTTATTGTCTGAATAATTGATTGCCTGAATGTTACACCTTGTCATTTATGCTCTGGCACCACGGCGAAGAACAGCAGTGGCTCGGTTGCGCTGGCGTTGATAAGGCTGTGCGAGTGACCCTGCGGACAGTAGTGGCATTGGCCGACCGTCAGGCGCTCTTCGCCGTCGTCGTAGAGGCAGCGTGCCTCACCGCTGAGGATGAATATGATTTCGCTGTTGGTCTCGTGGCTGTGGTAGCCTATCGAGCAGCCCACCTCGAGCCGTCCGTGCATTATCTTGTTCGTGCCGTCGTTGAAGGTGCGGAACAATGTGTCGCCCTCTCCGCCCTTGAAGTTAGGGTTGGCAACTTCGTCTATCTTGTTGAAATCTATCACCATAGATACAGATATTATGTTTGTGTTTCCACGCGCCCTACACCGTGCCGATGCGGGCGCGTTTGTTTATGCCGTCAGGCTATCAGAATCCACTGCCGAACATCTGCCAGAACTTGGCCTCGAGCTGACGCCAGTCGTATGCGGCCTTGTCGTAGACGCGATAGGTATAGTCGTTGAGCAGGTTGGCAATCTGATTGGCGGGATTGAAATCCTCATCCTCGCGCGCCTTAAGGCTTTTCACGCTGCTTTCCAGTTCTGCCAGGCCCTTGAAGGCGTCGCGTTCGTTGTCGAGCACGGCCTTCATCATATCGTCGCGGGTGCGCTGCCAGGCAACGGTGGCCAGCTTGTTGGCTTTGCGGAACTGCCACAGCACGGCATTGTCGTTGTACTGCTTATGGCCGCACAGTTCGTAGGCCTTCGGCAGACGGCTGTTGCCGCAGAATATAGGCACTCGCGGACTCTGGCCAGGATTGTCGACGGCCACCCAGCAGACGCCGCCCACCTCGTCGGGCAGCCAGTCACGCAGCTGTGCCACAAAGGAATAGGAGCACCACGCCACGCTTACGGTGCGTTTGAAGTCGACAGTGCCGGGCTTCAGATAGTTGAGCGTGTTCTGCATATTGCCGCCCATCCAGGGATTGGCCAGCGGGCTTATGATTGTATCTTTATACTGCGTGCCATCTTTTTGGCGGCGGTTGGCTACCATCTTGATATTGCGGCACATATCCATATCGGTGCCCTCGTAGGTTGAGCGCAGCAGCTGCATCACGTCGGTAGCGTCTACATTTTGGTCGGGAACGATGGAGAATGGCAGTTCGTCCATATCCATCGAGAGACCCAGCGACGGAGCCAAGGCATTGAGAATGAAAAACTCGCGTTCGCGGAAGTTCTTGCCGTTGGCGTAACTGGCATTGAACGATTTCCACCAAACGAAGTCACCCGTTCCGTCCCAGAGATTCAGTTTCTTGGCCACCTCTTCAATATTGTCGGAGCACATAAAGTACTCTTTGTTATTGCGTTGCAGCTTGCCGATGCGAGGGATGTTGGCACTCACGGCAACGGCGTTGTCGGGCACGCGCTGCGCCACCCATACGCCACCTATCTTGTCGGGACCTTCGCCGAGTATCTCCATCTGCCAGACCTCATTCTTGTCGGCAATGGTGATGCACTCACCGCCGTCGCCATAGCCATATTCCTTAACCAAGCTTCCTATCAGCCGAATGGCGTCGCGAGCATTGTCGCATCGCATCAAAGCCACACGCTCGAGCTCTTCAATCAGGAACATACCGTTCTTGTTCTGCATAATGTCGGGGCCGCCGAAAGTGGTCTCGCCAATAGCCAACTGCTTCTCATTCAGGCAGGGATAGGCTGTATTGAGATAGGCGTAGGTGTGGCGCACCTGCGGGATGGTGCCAGCCACCTTGACTCCGGTAGTGTCGTTGCGAAAGGCGGTATGCATCGTGCCTTTGCGTACTGTATGACGCTCACCGGCCTTGTAATCGCGCGCCGGCTCCATCGTCATCCACGTGCGGTAACGACCGTCGCAGGTGTGACTGGTGATGACACTGCCGTCGGTCGAGGCTTTTTTGCCGACCATAATAGACGTGCACGACTGGCCGTCAACCAGTTGCGAGTTATAGTCCTGACCGAAGGCCAAGCCTACAACCAGAAGTAAACTGACTAAGATAACTGATCTTTTCATAATTCTATGTTATTCATTATTAATTCAAAGCATTTGGCCCCGGCGTCAATGATGCCGTCCGGGAAGTTGTAACTCGGATGGTGCAGCTCGGGCTGGTTCTCGCCGCTGCCCAAGCCGAAGAAGGCTCCGCGGTACTTTTGCAGGTATTCCGCAAAATCCTCCGACCAACGGAATGGCGATTCCGCATACATTACGTTCAAGCCGGAGAAGATATCGTGCAGCTGTTCAACCATTTCCGGGGTATTCTCGGTAGCCTTAAAGGGCTCGCGCAACTGCTTTTCAAGCTTAAGGCCGTGGCGTTGAGCGGCCTCTGACGCAATGGCATCAGCGGATTCCATAAGGTCCGACATTCCGTCATTGGTCAGCGTGCGCAATGTAAACATCACCTCGCCCTTGCCTGCCGAAGTGCCGAACGCCTCGTCTCCAACCCTGCAACAAATCAAGGTCGACAGACGTAAATCCTTGCCACTGTATACGTTGAGTTTGTCAAAGTGCTCTATCATTTCCGCTATCGCCAAGCCTGGGTTGAGGCCCATCTCGGGTGTCGAAGCGTGCGTCTGGCGGCCTGTCAGCGTGTATATCACACCGCAAGAGGCTGCAGCGAACGTATTGCGGTTGAGTACCACTTTCCCCTCGGCAAACCCCGGCAGGTTATGCAGCCCGAAGACGGCCTGCACGCCATACTTGTCCAGCAATCCGCTGTCTACTATTTTCTTGGCACCTTTGCCAGTCTCCTCCTCTGGTTGGAATATCAGCACTATATTATGCTTCAGTTTCGACGCAGAAACGATCTCTGCAAAGCGAAGCATTATTGCGGTATGACCGTCGTGCCCGCACCGGTGCCCTATCGGAAGTGCGTCGGTATCAGCACGGAATGCAATTGTCGAGGCGTCGGCATTGCTGCTTTTCCAGTAAGCCACAACTCCGTATCCACCGACATTCGAGTTCAACTCCGTCGGGTTCAGACCTTTGATAAACTCCACTATCAGATTGTGTGCATACGATTCATCACCGGAAACGCCCGGGTTGTTGTGAAGTTCACGCCTGATATCAACTATATCCTTCATCGCATTCATTTGCTGCCAGTACTTAATTTACCGACTTCATCCTTGAAGTCTTTTCCCCTGTACTCGAAGTTCTTGTAGTGGTCGTAGCTTGACGCGGCCGGCGACAGCAGGCATATTCCGCCATTACAGGTGTTGGCTGCGGCAAACTTCACCGCCTCCTCCATCGAATAGTCACTGCTGAAATGGCACAGCATATTCCTATCCTTCAACCCTTTGGCTATCTCTTCGCCTGCAGAACCGAACAGGACCACATTCCTCACCTTCCGTCCCAGAGGCGTATTCATCAGGTAATCAGTCAGTGGAGCATAGTCTATGCCTCTGTTAAAACCGCCTAATATCAGTGTGTCAACCTCTTTCAAGGCCTCGAGTGCGGCAATAGTCGTCTGAGGAATAGTGGATATCGAGTCGTTATAATATGTCACACCGTCAACGGCAGCCACCCTCTCCAGTCTGTGTTCAAGGCTTTGGAAAGACTCAACAGCCTGAGCAAAGGCCTCTTCCGAGACATTATAGTTCTGCGCCAGCAGCCATACCAGGTAAATGTTCGACAAGTTATGGTTTCCTTTCAGCTCCGTTTTGACAGAGGTAACAAAACCGTCATTCAGTGCTTGTTGGAGACTATATGCGACTATACTCGAAGAAATCTCCGTCTTAAGCATCCGTACCTGCGCCGATAAATCCTCGTTATCAGAACAATAATAGAACCTACCGGCTTTGTCCTGCTTCAGTGCAATCTGCATCTTGGCCCGCTCATAGTCGCCATAGCTCCTGTAGTGGTCCAAATGCTCCGGAAACAGATTAAGTATAGCTGAATATGTTGGTGCCTTGTGTATGTTCTCAAGCTGATGGCAACTCAGTTCGGCCACCACCGTGGTGTCCTGCGACAAGCCGTCGAGTACATCGAACAGCGGTATACCCATATTTCCGGCCATAACAACCTTGTGACCAGCCTCTTTCAGTACGTGATATAGAAGATTGGCCGTCGTGCTCTTGCCTTTCGTGCCAGTGATGCCAAAGACTGTCACACCGCAGTAACGCAGAAAGAGGTCTGTCTGCGATGTAATTACATCCATATCACACTTACCATCAAAGAAATAGGTCGGAATGCCCGGCGACTTCAGTATCACATCATAGCGTTTTGCCTTCAGTGCGGCATCAATCTCTTCATTGTTGCAGGCAATATCGAAGCGGCGCGTCGGAAACAAGCGTTGAAGCAGGTTGTGACTACTCTTTCCTTCGCGGCCGTAGCCGGCAATCAGCACCTCCTTGCCCACAAAAAAGTTGAACAGTCCCTTGTATGCCACCATACTCTCCACGCCTACGGGTTGGTGCAGAGCAGATGTCAGAGCACGCAAGTCGTCGGCTTGCAGATTATGCTCACTCTGAATGCCATACAAGTCATTCGCAATCGGATGGGGCTTATAACCAGCCAATAACGCCGGCATTGATCTGTTGCCACTATACCATTTCGACAACGTCATCGACAGCGCATCGTTAACCTCGCCAACGGTACCAACGCACTCAAAGGGCTTGGTTTCCGCCTTGCCTATAAGCTGCTGGAACTCAAGCTGCAAATTACAGTCGTCGAGCATATTCTTGCCGAAAATGGCATTCAGGCGCTCCGGCTCGATGAATGGCGAAAGAATGATATAAGCAAACAGGCACTTGGCGCAATGGCCGCACCAGATATCCTCTTTGCTGCCGACGTTGCAGCTCTTGAACACGTCGAAATAATGCCCGAAACGCGAGAAGAGCATTGCAATCTGCAATTCGCTCAGAGGTCGCAAAAAGCTATAATACTCAACTTTACGCGACAAGTTTGCAGCCACATACGCCCGGAAATCATTCTCGAACTCAAGGCTCTTCGAGTACTGGTGGTTCACCGAAGTGCCGGCCACAGTGCTCTCATTGGCACTGCTTTCGTTCGACAAGGCAACGCGATAGCGGCGACCCGTAAGTGCCGATGCCAGAAGGCAATAGAATGCCAGCATAGCGCTGAAAGGCGTATGGCCGTTCAAAGCGCCCTTTCCATTGAGCTCAAGCAGCAATGGATGGATAGAACGCTTGATAACAATCACATCGTCAAGCTCATACCCTGCACGATGCACGCACTCAACCGTAGCGCCACGCGGGTTCATAATCAGCGGCAATGGACGGCAATCCTTGTCCATTCCAAGCTGTCCACCCTCCGTTCCGTGCTCGCCGCCAAGCAGTTCCAACGTCACCACCGAGTCCTTGCCTCCGCCTATCGGGACAATATGACTCTCGGCGACAGCATCAGAAGCCTCAAACAGACTGTCGTCGATTGGTTGGAACGGCATCTGCCCCTCCGACACAATAGTCATAAAATCATCCTGCGAGGCAGCGATTCCGTTGGTGTAGAAGAACTCGCCCAAGCCGTTAAAGAACAGCTTTTTCCAGAATGCCACCTGGCTGTCCGTCAGTTTGAAAGGCTTGACCGTCACCTTCGGCGGACAGTAACACTTCCAGTAGCTGACCAGCTCAATCATACCTATGTTGAACACCAGGCTGTCGAGCGTCTCTTTCGCCAACCTGTCGGGGTGCAGGAAAGGCCGCGACGGAATGAATGCCGTGGGGCGGAACACAAGTCCGCTGTCCGCAATGCCCTTGCGAGCTGCCGCCATCATCCTGAAACAAAAAGAGATGTGCATACCGTCAGGCTGCACATCATATTCATAGCTATCGTAGATGAACTCGGGGAACATTCCACGATAGGTGTTATATAATTTCTGTTTAGACATCTACTCCAGTTTAAACGAGGTCTTGCCAATCTCGTAGCCGCCGGCATAGAGGCGCACCCAGTAGAGACCCGGTGTCAGCTCCACAGCGTCGGCCTTGCGCCACAGCATTGTCAGCGTGCGGCCCGAGCCGGTGAACTCGATATCCTGCTTGGTGGTATACTGCATCTGAACCCCGTTCATATTGAACATATAGTCATCGGCATTGCCATTGCTTATGGCTCTGTCGGCGGCGTTTGAAATGCGTGCATAGATGGTCATCGAGCCGGGATCGACAACATTGTTGTCAAGCAGACGGCAGTCGATGCGGACGAACTTGGTCTGAGCAGCCTTCGTTGTGGGCTTAACAACGTTGCCTACCTTGACACTCTTGCCCGGTGTCACCTTCAGGTCGCTCGTAACCAGAACCGATGCCAGTTTCACCTTCTGCTGCAGACGCTCATTTTCTGCAAACAGAGTGGAGCTTGCAGCGACCTGCTCTTTCAGCGTTGCGTTCTCGCCTCTCAGCTGCTCGTTCTCGGCACGCAGGCGCTCAATCTCGGCGGCATAGCTGTCGCACAGCGACTGCAGGTCGGCCAAACGCTTCTCAACGCTGCCCTTGGTGGTCTTGGTGCTGCCCTTGGCACTCTTGGCTTCGGCCAGTTCCTGATTCTTCTTCTGGAGGTCGGACTGCAGCTGCGCAATCTCGTTACGCTGGGCCTCGACCTGTGCCGTCAAATCGGCGATGGTCTTGGCGGCAGCGGCATCCTGCGATGCTTCCGTGTTGCCTTTGGAGGCAGCGCTTTCATAAGCGGCATTCTCGGCCATCAGCTGGTCCACACGGCTCTGCATAGCCAGCACCTGCTGACGCAGGTCGCTGATGGTACCCTGCAAAGCCTGCTTGTCGTTCTCGCACTGCTGGACAATGGCCTGCTGAGCCTTTACCGACTCCTCGTTCTGGTTGCCCTGTGCAGCCTGCAGGTTCTTGACCTGCGACTGGCTTGCAGCAAGGTCAGACTGGCAACTGGCCAAGTCAGCCTTAACTGCGGCGAGGTTCTCTTTAGCAGCCTTGACATCGTTCTGATATTGAGTGTTCTGCTTGCGGCAATCGTTCAGTTGGACCGTCATCTGACGCAGTTCCGAACGAACAGCCGTCAACTCCTCGCTGGCAGCAACGTCGTTTTCCTTCTCGGCCTGTTTTCTGAGAGAAGCCACATCAGCTTTCAAAGACTTGATTTGCTTGTTGAGGTCGGCAATCTCAATCTTATAGGTCTTGATGTTGCCGTTCAGTTCTGCCACCTGGCTCTCATAGTCCTTCTTCATCTGGTCGCAGCCCGTCTTGTCGCCCTTGGTGTTGGCTTTGAGGCGAGCCGTCTCAGCCTTGAGGTCCTTAATCTGCTTTTCCTGGGCGGCTATCTGCTTCTGCAGGTCGGCCACCTGGCTCTTGTATTTCGAGTCGCCCTCCTTGCCGTTCGAGGCACTCTGGAGCGACTTGATTTTAGCACTCTGCTCGTCCAAACGCTTCTGCAACTGCTTGATAGTGTTTTCCTTCTCGCGAATCTCCTTTTGCTTGCGGTCAAGCTGAGCCTGATCCACACTGCCGGCAGACTTGCTGGGCGCCTTGCCGTTGAGACGGTCGATAAGGCTTTGGATTTCAGCAGCCTGGGCCGTAATAACGCTGTCACGTTCAGCCATCTGGCTGTCGAACTGGCTGTTCTCAGACTTCAATCTGGTGTAGAGCATCATAGTGGAATCCAACTGGCTCTGGAGCTCGGCAACCTCACGGTTGCTCAAATTCGACGTGCCGTCACCGCACGATTGCAGGAGCGACACGCACATCAAAGCGGCGCACGCAAAGGCGGCCGTTCTCTTAAGTGTACACATTTTCATATATTTACGCATTTTATTTATTCAAAGATGATAATCCAATCAGACTGCAAAAATACATAAAAAATCGCAAATATCGCGCATTTGGAAAATAATTTTTCAACACATAACAAACCGAAAAACAAGCTCGAAAAGCCTAAACCATAAAACGCACATAACAAAGGACTTGGATATATCCGCTTCGGTTGTTGTCCGCTTGTTGTCCGCTTGATGTCCGCTTGTTGTCCGCTTGTTGTCCGCTTTAAAAGCGGACAACAAGCGGACATCAAGCGGACATCAAGCGGACAACAACCAGTGTTGGTATGGGGCAGAAACGGCTATGGACGGACGTTGGGGCAGTGAGGCTGGCTTGTCGGTATGGCAGCCGTCTTGAGGTGTATTTTTTCGGATTCGGTTTTTTTTCGTATTTTTGCACCCTCGAAAAAGGCGGTGCCAAAGCCGCTGTTTAGCCCGTAACTCTATGAATGACAATCGCGACAGTATAGATTTTGCAAGAACCGACATCGGGAAACTTTTCCGCCAGTTCTTCTTCCCCACCCTTATGGGAATGCTTTTCAGTATGGCTTTCATCCTGACCGACGGCATTTTTGTAGGCCACGGCATAGGCCCCGACGGGTTGGCGGCCATCAACCTCGTAGGCCCCATTATGATGGTTATCAGCGGTATGGGTATGATGTTCGGTATGGGAGCCAGCGTCGTTGCAGCAATACATCTGTCGAAAGGCAACGTCAAGGCGGCGCGCCTCAATGTAACACAGGTGTTTATAGCCGGCGCCACGGTGTCGCTCGTGATGGGCATTGTCTGCTACTGCTTTCCACGCCAAGTGTTGACCCTGCTGGGTGCACGCGGAGCCCTTTACAGCGCGGCCTACGAATACTATATATGGTTCATTCCCACCTGTTTGCTGATGATGATTGAGACCATCGGCCTGTTCGTTATCAGGCTCGACGGCTCGCCGCGCTACGCTATGCTGTCGAATATGATTCCAGCCGTGGTCAACATCGTCCTCGACTTTGTCTTCATCTTCCCCTGCCACTGGGGACTGATGGGAGCGTCGCTGGCCACCGACATCGGCGGACTGGTGGCAGTGGTGATGGTGATGTACTATATGCTGTTCCGCACCAAGACACTGAAATTCCATAAGTTGAAACGGACACGCACAAGCCTTGCCCTCTCGTTGCGCAATGTGAGCTATATGATCAGGATGGGTGCTTCAGGACTGGTGGGCGAACTGGCCGTGGCGGTGATGATGCTTGCCGGCAATCTGGCATTCAAACACCATCTGGGCACCGACGGCGTATCGGCCTACAGCATAGCCTGTTATCTGTTCCCGCTCGTATATATGATCTACAACGCTGTGGCACAGTCGGCACAGCCGATAATCAGTTACAACTACGGCGCCAAGCAGCACCAGCGGGTCTTCAAGACAATATCTTTGAGTTTGATAATAAGCATTGTGCTTGGAATTGCAGTTATGCTGTTGTTCCTGTTTTTCGCGCCCCTGATAGTGCAGATATTCCTTGATGGCGGCGAAAAGGCGGCGAATCTGGCCGCAAGCGGCTTGCCGTACTACGCAACAGGATTCGTCTTTATGGCCATAAACATCTGCGTTGTAGGCTATTATCAGAGCGTTGAGCGCTCAGGGGCAGCGGTTGCATTCACCATCCTGCGCGGCATACTGTTCATCATTGCCGCCTTTGCCGCAATGCCGTTGCTGGTAGGCGAAAAAGGCCTCTGGCTGGCCGTTCCCACCGCCGAGCTGCTGACCACCATAGTGATAGCCGTCTACGTCCTTGTCGACCAGCGGAAGATAAGGAAAGAATTGCAGTAGTTATTTCATTATTAGACAAATAAAACACCGCGCCAAGTCCTACAGGACTTGGCGCGCGGCGTTTTTCCTATGGCAGAATGAGGTCTATAGTTCCACGGCCGGCCAGCCGTAGTCTTGATAATAGCGGACGTTGAGGCCGGTGCGTTTTGCATACTCGCCGAGTTGTTCGCGGCGAACCGCCTCGCGGACATCCTGGTTGGAATGCACATTCTGATAGATGTCGTAGTGCTGCCCGAAGATGCGGCGTGCGCTGGCGTCGTTGTTTGCACCGTCGACGGTCTGTTCGAAGGTTTTGACCTTGTATTGTCCGCCTTCGTTGCCGATGGTCATCAAACCCGAGTGGTTGCCGCCCGAGACGCATTTCAGGGTGTCACCAGCCTTGTTGTACCAGAAAAGCCAGAAATCGCCCCAGATGCTGTCGCCCTGCTCACGGACCATCATCAGCGTGGGGATGCAGATTTCACCTTGCTGATACTGAGGGCCTATCTCGCTCACCAGATAGTCGCTTACGGCCTGTCGCACGGCCTGCTCCTGACGATTGATGGCGATGTGGCGGATGCAGTCAGCCTTGTGGTCGTCGAAGTCGGACATCAGCCACTGACCGTCAACCTTTTGCATCGACAGCTTATGTTCCTCGATGTCACTCGACGGGTCAAAGCTGCCGTCTTCCCACTTTTGACGCACGTTGATGGTCGCTATGGCATTGGTCGCGTCGGTCTTCTCAACGCTCACCACCTCGAAGTCTGCTATGGTGCCGCCGTTGCCCGTGACGAAATAGTATAGCCATTCGTGGTCAAGTGCTTCGTGCTGAGGCAGATTGAACATAGTGTCGAGCACCGCGTAGAAATCGGCGGTCATATAGTCGCGCGACTGCTCAAGCAGCTCGTGGTCAGGGATATACTTGCACAGCTCGGCGGCGCGCTCACGTAGTTGCTTGTCGCTGTCGCCGCAGGCCGCCATAAGGAGGGCGGCAATAATTGTAAGAAAGAGTTTTTTCATTTTGCGTTTATAGTTAAAGAAGATTGATATAAAGTGGATTGTAATTCGAGACCGCAGCCCCGAGCGAGGCTGTTAGCTATAGTTGAAATCCACGACCACAAAGAACTTGTGTTCGGGGAATTGCTCGTGCAGGAATTGGTTCATTGTATCGGCAAAAGCTTGGATGTCTTTCACGCTTTCGTCAGGCACCAAGTCGATGGTTATCAAGTTTTTCTCGACATAATAGTAGAAGGCGTGGGCCTGTGCAACCCCCGGATGGTCGTTTGACGCTTGCACCACAGCCTTTTGCAGGCGAGCCATCGGAGTGTCGCCCGTGTAGACAGCGTAGATGCCGATGGTCATAATGATGCCGAAGTCGCGATAGAAGGCTTCAGACATACTGCGTGTGAGCAGGTGCAGCTCGCGGGCCGTGGCGTTCTCAGCCACGCTGATGTGCAGCGAGCCGATTAGGGTGTTGGGGCCATAGTTGTTCACAATGATGTCGTATACGCCGTAGACGCCTTTGAACGACAGGGCTTTATCCTTGAGCTGCTGCGCAAACTCTGCCGAAATACGGGTGCCAAGCAGCTCGCCCAGCGGTGATGCCAGCATTTCAACGCCAGCCTTGACGATGACCAACGAAATGACGGTGCCGAAGATGCCGTCAAGATTCACGTTCCATATCAGCATAATGCCTGCCGAGACAAGCGTGGAGAGGGTCACGATGGCATCGAACAAAGCGTCGGCACCGCTGGCAATGAGGGCATCGCTCTTCAGCGCCTTTCCCTGACCTTTGACGAACATACCGAGCACCAGTTTCACAGCTATAGCCACGATGATGACGACAAGGGTCAAAGTCGTGTAGGATGGTGTGGTCGGGTTTATGATTTTCTTAACCGACTCGACCAGCGAAGTCACGCCGGCAGCGATGACAATCAGCGAGATGACGATAGCGCTGAGATATTCGACACGACCGTGGCCGAAGGGGTGTTTCTGGTCGGCCGGGCGTGCAGACAACTTGGTACCGACTATGGTAATAACCGACGACAGAGCGTCGCTCAAGTTGTTCACGGCATCCATCAAGATAGCAATGGCGCCGGACAGAAGTCCCACCAAGGCCTTGAATGCTGCCAACAGGACGTTGGCCAGGATACCCACGATGCTTACACGAATAATCTTTTTATTTCTATCCATAGTTTCTTAAAGTGTTTGGTTCTATAAGTTTATGCCTTATGATTGCAAGGCGTTAGCGTTTGCAAAGATACTCATTTTTTCAGTTTTTCAATTACCTGCAAATCAGCCGGCAACCAGCGGACGCTATCCAGTTCATTCCTTGTCAGCCAACAGGCTGCCTCGTGCTCGTTCAGATGTAGAGCATCGGTCAGCAACGAGCAGAGATAGCAATGCATTGTAAGATGAAAGGCCGGATAGTCGTACTCCACCGTGCAGAGAAGCTTGTCGACATTGATTTCGGTAGACAGTTCTTCGCGGATTTCTCTTTTCAGCGCCTCCTCCGGCGTCTCGCCAAGCTCCATTTTTCCGCCCGGGAACTCCCACCAATCCTTCCACTCGCCATAACCGCGCTGTGTGGCGAAGATTTCTTCTCCCCGACGGATGATGGCGGCAACCACCTCGATTCGCTTTACCGACACAACGCAATTGGCTGTTGAATTCTCTTTCATATCATTAGTTCTCCTCTTGCAACAATTGCGGCGCTGCCGCCGACATAGACTGTTCCGTCATCCGTTATGCGGGTGGCGACAACCGATGGGCGGCCCATAGCCTCGCCTTGCAGAAATCGGAAGTCACCGACAAGCGGGATGCGGTTCTGCTGCTGCAGATAATAGGTTAGAGCGGCATTGGCGGTGCCTGTGGCCGACTCTTCGGGTATGTCATATAGCGGTGCAAAGTCGCGCACGTGGGCAGTATAGCCATCGTCAGCGAAGGCAAAGGCGTGAACACTCACAGCATTGAGTCGACGTGTAAGCGCTGTAATTGCACCCATATCCGGCTGAAGTCCATCGAGCGTTGCGACATCGGGGATTGGCAGCATTATGTCCGACAATCCCGAATAGGCAATCTGAACCGGCAACGAAGGTGTGTAGTCCGAAAGGCCGACGGCCCGATAGATGTCTGCTGTATTGCCAATGGTTTCCACAATGCGCGGCGCTGCCATCTGCATCATCACCTGTTCGCCGACTTCAATGCTCAGGTTGCCTGCCAACGTGTGGCACAGACAATGCCCCTCAACGCCTAATTCACTATGGAGCAGAGAGAATGTAGCGATGGTGGCGTGGCCACAAAGCTCGACTTCGGCCCGAGGGGTGAAGTAGCGCACCGTGTATTCAGTGTCGCTATGCTTTCTGACAAAGGCCGTCTCGGAGTAGCGCAACTCGGCAGCGACCTGCAGCATCAGACTTTCGTCAGGAAAAGCGGCACCGTCCAGCAGCACGACCCCTGCGGGATTGCCGCCAAAGGGATGAGAGGCAAAGGCATCGACAATATAGTATTTCATATTACATATTAATTAAAAAAGGGACGCTGGTGTTTGGCCAGCATCCCAATTCTATCGGACAGTCTTTTATTTAAAGTAGGCTACGCCACTTTCAAATATAAGCTGGTCGTCGTTGCCATAGATGTTCAGGGCGCTGCCCTTGCTGCGACGCTCGCTGTGGCCCATCTTGCCGAACACGCGTCCGTCAGGGCTTGTAATACCCTCGATGGCCATATAGCTGCCATTCATATTATACTCCTCGTCCATCGTGGGGGTGCCGTTGAGGTCTACATACTGCGTAGCAACTTGACCATTCGCGAAGAGGCGGTCGATCCACTCCTGCGGAGCCACAAAGCGGCCCTCACCGTGCGAGATGGGGATGACGTATGTGGCACCCAGCTCGGCCTTGCGCAGCCACGGGCTGAGGTTGCTGGTAACGCGCGTGTAGGCCATCTTGCTCTGGTGACGGCCGATGGTATTGAAGGTCAGCGTAGGTGCATCGGCAGCCTGCGGACGGATTTCGCCGTAGGGCACGAGACCGAGTTTCACCAAAGCCTGGAAGCCGTTGCAGATGCCCAGCATAAGTCCGTCGCGCTTGTTGAGAAGCTCCATAACGGCATCGGCAATCTTCGGATTGCGGAAGACACTGGTAATGAATTTGGCGCTGCCTTCAGGCTCGTCTCCGGCACTAAAGCCACCAGGAATCATAATAATCTGACTGCGCTTGATGGCGTCGACGTAGGCGTCCACGCTCTCACGAATCTGCTGGCCGTTCTGGTTGCGGAAGACGATAATCTCGCTCTCGGCACCGGCGCGGTTGAAGGCGCGAGCCGAGTCGTATTCGCAGTTGGTGCCTGGGAAGGCAGGGATGAAGACGTGGGGCTTGACAGAATGCGTTAATGCGGGAATGTGAGAATGCGTTAGTGGATTGTCAGCCTTGTAGAGCTTGCTTTCCACTTTCACATCACCATTCTGTTCCTCGTTGGAACGCGTCGGGAATACACCTTCGAGGGACTTCTGCCAAGCAGCGAGAGCTTCTTCAAGAGCAATCTTTTCTCCTTTGCATTCAAAGAATGGATCAGCAGTGACTTCACCTATTTCGGTGCAATGGAAAGGAAGGCCGTTGGCGTTGGACACCTCAACAACGATCCAACCATAGTGTTTAGCGGTTAGGTCGGCAGAGGCTGTAAGCTTAACGCCCAGCTTGTTGCCGAAGGCCATCTTGCTGACAGACTCAATGATGCCACCAAAGCCAAGAGCATAAGTGCTCTTAACCAAGCCAGCTTCTATGGCTTTATACAAAGCAGCGTACTGGCTTAATGCATCTTCGTAATCGGGCATTCCGAACTCTTTTTCTTTTATGTCAAGCAACACGAGTTTGTTGCCAGCCATTTTCAGTTCAGGTGTTACGACGTGCTTTAGATCGCTGATACCCACTGCAAAGCTGCAGAAGGTCGGAGGAACATCAATATTATTGAAAGTGCCGCTCATAGAGTCCTTTCCGCCGATAGCTGGCAGCTTAAGACCCATTTGGGCGTTGTAGGCACCGAGGAGTGCTGCGAATGGCTCACCCCAACGGTAGGGAGCGTTGCCCAGCTTCTTGAAATACTCCTGGAAGGTGAGGCGCACCTTGCTGGCATCGCCGCCGGCGGCAGCAATCTTGGCCACACTGCTAAGCACAGCGTAGACGGCGCCGTGGAAGGGGCTCCAACTGGTCTGGTAGGGGTCCATACCGTATGACATTATGGTGACGGTGTCGCACTTGCCGTCGAGCAACGGCAGTTTGCCAACCATACTCTGCGTCGGTGTCAACTGGTACTTGCCTCCATAGGGCATCACCACGCTGCCGGCACCGATTGAGCTGTCGAACATCTCGACAAGACCTTTCTGCGAGCAGACGTTGAGGTCGGAGAGGGTCTTGAGCCAAAGCTCTTTAATATCGGCATCAGCAGCCACTTCTGTTTTAACAGACTCTTTTGGCATACTTACGCTGACCGTGGTTTCCTGGTGGGCACCGTTGGTGTCGATGAAGCGACGGCTGAGGTTGACAATCTCTTTGCCGCGCCAGCTGATGACCATACGTGGATTCTCGGTAACGGTTGCAACCACCGTAGCTTCAAGGTTCTCCTCGTCGGCATATTTCAGCATCTGGTCGACGTCCTTCGGGTCGACCACTACAGCCATACGCTCCTGGCTTTCACTGATGGCCAGTTCAGTACCGTCAAGACCGGCATATTTCTTTGGAACGCGGTCGAGGTTGATTTGAAGACCGTCGGCCAATTCTCCGATAGCCACGCTCACGCCACCGGCACCGAAGTCGTTGCATTTCTTGATAAGCGACGAGACCTCTTCGCGGCGGAACAGACGCTGTATTTTGCGTTCCGTGGGGGCATTACCCTTCTGAACTTCTGCACCGCAGGTGGTGAGGCTCTTGGTAGTATGGCTCTTCGAGGCACCCGTAGCACCTCCAATGCCGTCACGACCGGTGCGGCCACCCAGTAAGATGATGACATCGCCAGGATCTGAGTTGAGACGCTTCACAGCACGACGCGGAGCCGCAGCAATAACGGCACCTATCTCCATACGTTTAGCCACATAGCCCGGATGGTAAATCTCGTTCACAAGACCCGTAGCAAGGCCTATTTGGTTGCCATAGCTGCTATATCCGCGAGCGGCAGTAGTAACAATCTTACGTTGCGGCAACTTGCCTGGCAAGGTTTCATTCAGAGGTTTGGTGGGGTCGGCAGCACCGGTGACGCGCATTGCCTGATAGACGTAAGTACGTCCAGAAAGCGGGTCGCGGATACAGCCTCCAAGGCAGGTGGCGGCACCACCGAAAGGCTCAATCTCGGTCGGGTGGTTATGCGTCTCGTTCTTGAAGTTAATAAGCCATTCCTCCTTGTTACCGTCGATAACAACCGGAACTACAATAGAGCATGCGTTTATCTCATCGCTAGGCTCTTGGTCGTCAAGGATACCAGCCTTCTTGAGGCGCTTTGCTGCAAGCGTTCCAATATCCATAAGGCAGACAAACTTGTCGTTACGCCCAGCATAATGCTCCTTATGGTCGGCGAGATACTGCTTGAAGGCACCTTCGATAAGCGGTTTATAGAAACCTTCATCGAAGTGCACATCCTTCAATTCTGTGGCGAATGTAGTATGACGGCAATGGTCGCTCCAGTATGTATCAAGCACACGGATTTCGGTCATAGTCGGGTCGCGATGCTCCTCTTCGTGGAAATAACGCTGTATATGCTTAAAGTCGGCAAACGTCATAGCGAGACCAAGACCCTCGTAGAGTTCTTTCAACTGGGGTTCTGCCATATCCTTGAAGCCGTTGAAAGTAATGACGTCGGCAGGTTCATCGAAGTGGTCTTCAAGTGTGGCGGGTTTGGGTTCGTCGGTAACACGACTATCGACAGGATTGACGCAGTGCTTCACAACAGATTGACGCTGTTCTTCGGTCAGTTTGCCGCTTATCACATAGGTGGTAGCGCTCTTGATAATGGGCTCTTCGCTATCGTTAAGCAGCTTAACGCACTGCTCGGCGCTGTCAGCACGCTGGTCAAACTGACCTGGAAGATATTCAACCGTAAAGCAAAAATCCTCTGCCTTATACGGAAACTCCTCCTCATAGACATCATCCACGGGAGGCTCGCTGAAAACGGTCTGCTTGGCTTGTGCAAAGGTTGCGTCGCTGACATTCTGCACATCATAGCGGATGAGCACACGCACCTCGTCGCTCTCGATACCAAGGTATTCACTCATTTCGCCCTTCAGTTCTTTTGCCTTTACGGCATATGGGGCTTTCTTTTCTACGTAAATACGTCTTACCATATTTTGTATATTTTTTAGTTTACTTCAACGAATTGATTGGGCCTCTTGGCCATTTCTTTACGGTAAAGGCTGCGGATATAACGAACATCCGCCTCGTAGTCGTCGGTCGTATAAAACGACTCAAATATACCCACTTCCTTCTTACCAAAGTCGATATAGGCCGGTACAATAGGCACACCTGCCTGATGGGCTATCTCCCAGAAACCACGTTTCCAACGTTTGACCGGCTTGCGCGTGGCCTCAGGAGTGATAACCAGCGAAAGTCTGTCGCCTTTTGCAAACTCCCGCACTGCAGTGCCCACCATATCGTTATGCCGGTTGCCTCTGTCTATCGGAATAGCACCCAGTCGGTGCAGAAGCCTTCCAATGGGCCAACGGAAGAATTCTTTCTTGATAAAAATATGTCCATTGACATCAAGTTGCCACAAATAGGCCGCTCCGACAAGAAAATCGGACACAGCCGTATGAGGTGCAACGGCGAATACACAACGCTGCAGTTCGGGGCGTTCGCCCTTTGCTGGCAACAATAATCGCCAACCGCACAGCCTGACAATAGCTATCCAGATTCGTTTCATATTCCGCTGCAAAGATACGAACTTTGCGCGAATATATAAAAATAAGTTTTCAACAATCTTTCCCCATAGCCTGCAACTCCTCCCGGAGGAAACGTCCTGTGAAGCCTTGCTCTTGAGTTGCAAGTTGTTCCGGAGTGCCACAGAACACAATCTCACCACCGGCGCGTCCGCCATCGGGACCGAGGTCGATAACCCAGTCGGCGCTCTTGATAACATCCATATTGTGTTCAATCACCAGGACGGTATTTCCTTTGTCCACAAGACGCTGCAGAACATCGAGCAGTACACGTATATCCTCAAAATGGAGACCTGTGGTAGGTTCGTCGAGAATATAGAGAGTTTTACCCGTATCGGTACGCGAAAGTTCGGCGGCAAGTTTTATTCGCTGCGCCTCACCGCCACTAAGAGTTGTACTTTGCTGACCAAGCGTGATATAACCCAAGCCCACATCGTTGAGGGTTTGCAGTTTGCGACGGAGTTTCGGATAGGCATCGAAGAATTCAACTGCATCGGCAACCGTCATATCCAGCACATCGGATATCGAGCGCCCCTTATAT
>JAEEGG010007580.1_pt1 | contig 24944 bp, 19 predicted proteins | sample 9134161 | NCBI WGS metagenome assembly JAEEGG01 (sample SAMN16246543, study PRJNA631951) | gut metagenome | biome: gut microbiome; feature: rumen; material: CR-attached | host: Bos | place: Iran: Karaj | collected 2018-10 | reverse complement strand
TAGATGAATTAGCATCAGGACTGATAGCATTAGCATATTCAGAAGCTTTAAAATAGATTTCAGAATCATCACATTGGTTAGATGCCATAATTCTTATCGCAGATCTGAGGTAATTAATATTGTCTTTATTAGGTTCAATTTTTTGTTCATATATAGCTAAGATTTGGTCTCTGTTTGCAACATCTGAACTGGCAAATGCTTGGTTAGCCCAGTTATACGTAGGGTCATATCTTTGAACAATATTTTTTGCCTCTTCGGGATTTTCCACCTCATTTGCATGGGCAAGCATCTTCTCGCAGACATTAGAGCAAAGGAGATAGTCATTAAGAAACTGTTCTCCGAAACCATCTTTGTCAGCCCCATATCTCTGGTAAGAAAGAGAGAAATAATCTTGAAGCACAAAATACTCTATTTCCATTGATGGATCGTCATTCACCAGATTGATTCCTTCTGTATAGTTATTATATGCTTTCTCTATTGAATAATCATCAAATATGTCTTTACCGAATTGAGAATAGAAATATGCTTTTCGGCATAGGAACGGACCAGGCGTGGTTCTGTCCTTAGGTTTGCAAAATGAATTAAGTCCCTCTGCATTTTTAATCCTCAAATCGTAAAGGTTCATTAGCTCATCAAAATATTTTCTTTTTGTATCTTTGTCTGGTGCAGATTGAATCATTTGCTTTAACAAGTCAGCTCCTTTACTATAGATACCCAATTGCGCATACGGAGTTTTCTCAATAAGAAATTTATAATTCTCATAAGCCTCATTATAAGCCTTACTTTGAAGATTTTGATCAAGCAAAGTAAGATTCTGCAAAGCTTCAAGGCTGTCAGGACCAGCAACACGGTCGTAGACTTCTGTACCCTCATACTGTGCAAAGGCCGGCATTGCAGCCGCCAGAATTGTCAAAACAGACAAAATTTTCTTAATTTTCATAGGTCGTTATGTTTTTTTAAGTTGTTATATTCATTTAGAATGCAAAGATAGGAAATATTTTAATTGTAAAAGTTAACTTTCAACTATTATTAACATTTTTTGCCGTTTTCTTGCCAAATTCAGGGTCAATTTTAAGAAAAGCAGACACGATAAAAGTAATAGCGCAAGCAATTAGAATCCAAATGAAAAACATTCTATACCCCAACAAGTCAGAAAGCCATCCTGCAGCCATGCCTGGTAACATCATTCCTAATGCCATAAAAGCGGTACAAAGAGCATATACCGATGTGGAATTTTCCCCCCTTGCAAAATAAATAAGATACATCATATATGCTGTAAAACCGAATCCATATCCAAGTTGTTCAACAAACACACAAGTACCTATAATCCAATGGTTTGATGTAAAAGAACAACTCATATAAAGGTAAACCGCATCTGGCAAACTTATTGCAATGACCATAGGCCACAACCATTTCTTTAATCCGTCTTTTGCAACGAGCAAACCACCGACAATACCTCCAAGCAGAAGACCAATCACTCCTGTTGTTCCATAAATAAGTCCAACAAATTCAGTCCCAAGAGCCAAACCACCATTTTCTACTGAGTCAAGCATGAATGGCGATGCTATTTTAACCAATTGAGCTTCTGGAAATCTAAAGAGAAGCATAAATAATAGAGCAGTCCAAATATTTTTCTTTGTAAAGAAAATTACAATCGTTTTGACGAATTCCTTACCGGTATTTTTAACAACGTCAATCAGATTGTAATTAGGATTATTGTTCCCCTTATTTGGTTTATATACTTCTTTTATTACAAACTTATGATAGATTACAAGAAAAAGTACAACAGCAGCAAGTGTATAAAATGTAAAAGCCCATGCTTTTTCAACAGGCATGACATCAAACAGTCGTGTTTCGTTACTATTTGTTGACAACGGTGCTCCATGTTTGAACCAACCAGCCATCATTACAAGTAATCCCTGTCCAAAAATCATCCCGACACGATAGAAAGTAGATCTTATGCCTACATATCTTGCTTGACCGTTGCTGTCAAGTGCAAGAATATAATAACCGTCAGCAGCAATATCATGTGTGGCACTAACAAAAGCTAAAATAGAAAAGAAGCAAAGAGAAGCAACCAGCCAGAAATCGGTTGAGATTGTAAGTGCTAATCCCAAAATAGATAAACAGCAGATTAACTGTGTAATAATAATCCATTTACGTTCAGAGGCAAAAGCATCAACAATCGGGCTCCATAAAGGTTTTATTACCCAAGGTAAATACATAAATGAAGTGAAGAGCGAAAGTTCTGTGTTGGACAAATTCATTTCCTTATACATAATTACGGAAATGACATTGACAGTGACATAGGGCAACGCCTCCATAAAATAAAGTGTTGGTACCCATTTAGCAGGAGATTCTTTTCTCATTTTCTTCGAATATTAATAAAGAATTAAAAAAGGTTAATACTTAATATATACTCCCTGGGCGACATCCCTGTAATTCTTTTAAAGTATCTACCAAAAAATGATTGCGAACTGAAATTCATTATTCTGCATATTTGTTGAATAGAGTAGCTTCTTTCTTGCATAATAGTTTTAATTTTATTGATTACGAAGTCCTCTATGCTGGATATGGCACTCTTGCCCGTATAAACATGTGTAACAGCTGATAAGTATTTAGGGGTAACATCTAATTCATTCGCATAGAATTTGACATCTCTATGTTTGTCGGCATGCTGTTCCAGTAATTTTATGAAATGCTCAAAAATGACATATTGCCTGGAAACAGCTGTTTTTCTGTTCCTTAGTTCCTCTTTATTATTACCTCCAAGACTATTGACATTATTAATTAATAAAATGTTAGCAAACTGTTTTAAAATAAGTTGATAATATGGATGCATTTGCTTTTTTATCCAATATAGCATATTAAGATATATATGCTCGATATAATCAAAATGTTTATTGTTAATAGCATTAATTACAAATCCACTTTTTTCAATTTGCAAAAGTCCTAAATTAATATTGAGATGGAGTTTAGCGTCATTTATGATTGAGCTATTAAGAACAATAATAAAATATTGATAATCTTCTGAAACTGTCTTCACATTATAAACTACATTCCTAGTCATAGTTATAGTATGACCTTTTTCAATAGTATAATCTGTGCCATTTAAATCTACAACAATCTTTCCGTTTTTTATGAAGATGAATATAAATGAAGATGTTTTCAGATATTCATTCAAAGGTTTCTTTGAAGGGGTTGCAGGTGAATTAGTGAAATTATCGTATAATGAAATATAATCTTGAATGTTACCGACAGTGCGAACGGTATATGTGTTTTTAGTAATTGTTGTTTCCATTTTGTTTGAACTTGGTTATTTCTTTGATGTCTGATATAGCCGTTTGTTGAAATTTTGAATAAACTCTCGTGGTGATAATCCTGTCATTCTTTTAAAATATCTTCCAAAAAATGACTGAGAATGAAAATTCAAAGTTTCACTGATTTTCTTAATATTCATTTCACCATCGTAAAGCATCACTTTGATTCGGAATGCCACATAGTTGTCAATCACAACGGATGCAGGTGAACCTGTATATAATTTGGTAATATTCGACAAATATTTAGATGAAATATGTAACTTATCCGCATAGGATATCACATTTCTGTCCTTGTGGTAGTTTTCATGCAAAAGATTCAGAAACTTCTGATATATCGTTCTTCTGTTATTATTTTCGTAATATTCTATTTCTGGATAGTTATCGACATTTGCAATTACATTTTGAATGTAAATCTTAGTATATTCATTATAAACAAGTTCTTTAAGCTTATAATCGGGCTCAATTGCCTCCTGTTTCATAAGCTTATAAATATGCAGGAATTCATTTTTCAATTCTTTCGAGAATCTGTGATGATAAAAACAGAATAACCATTTTCTGTCAATGTCAGACAGATTAGTTTTTTGATAAATATTAAGAACAGCATGTGCTCTGATGATGAAAGCAAACACTTTGGCCTGGGATGGCAGAAAAGTCACTGTTGTGCATGGTCTTATATTCAGATATTCATTTTCTCTGACATTGACTTCAATACCGTCTATGTTGAGTTTTAAACAACCACTGTCAACAATGTATGCCTGATAAAAGGACGAATTGTAAAATGGTTTCTCATATTGAAAAAACAATTCCTTATTGTCCAAATTGTCGATTAGAATGTAATTGTTGTTGCAAATATAAAAAAAACAATTTTTCGCATCAAAATTAGTATCGAACATTAAATCTTTCTGTAACGGTATCATCTTGTTTGTAATTAGCTGTTTTACGATATCCTGTCAAAAAAATTAAAATTATTAATTGGACTTGCCGACAGCTTCATAAAGAACCATGGTGGTAGCACCAATGTTGATAATAGTACCGTCGTCAATAATTCTCCTTTCGTTTTTCTCTAGTAGTGTGTTCATACAGAACGTCCCTGTATTACTGTTGGCATCTCTGATTGTATAAAGGAGCTTGCCATTGTTTTGTAATTTAACATTTATGATGCAATGAAGTGTATCTACACTTGGATCGGATGTGATTATAGGGCTGTTGATATCATTTCCTTTTAAATAACGACCCAAAAAATTATCACCCAGTTGAAGTTGAATTATTTGTTTGTAAGTAAATTTATTTTCAATAATAACAACTGCCCCATAGAAAGAATCAAATTGGTGATTGTCAATTTTCTTCTCCTCGTGAATTTCGTTCAATTTTGATTGTCCGATTTTTATCCCGAATTCTGCCTTACAACATTTACATTTAAAGACCAGGGCTTGTCCTAATGTGTATTTTGTTTCATCAAAAACTATGTAATTATCACATTTTGGGCATTTTATTCTTCTCATTTGAAAATAGGAATGAATGGAAATAACGAACAAAAATTGGATATAAAGACTATTTAATTTCCATAATCCAGGCCTTGGCAAATCTTTTGTTAACAGGTCGTAATGCTTTCAATGCTTTCTGTGCATCTTGTAATGTCTCAAATCTAGAATATAGAACAAAATTACTTTTATTGTTTTTATAATGAAATGCTCCTGGAATATTCTGTTCTTCAAGTTTGTCTATAACAGACTGAGCACATTGTTCATTAGCAGCCACGGTTATCACGATGGAATATTTTCCATTAGGTGAACTGACATTCGGCGAATTGTTAATGTCTTGTTGGGAGATAACGATGGCATTTTGTCCAGTTGAAGGTGCTTGGAGCAAAATAATCTGAGGTTGTGTCGAATTGTCAGGAACTCTGTTATTTATTGTCTTTGTTGATTCATCTGGTTGTGGTGTAGCTGTTTTGTTGTTCAAATCATTATTTTGAGAGACTATTGCACCGGCAATAATCTTGTCGGCAGGATGATTGTTTTTCAGATATGGAAAAGCAAACATGAAAAACATTGCAATAGCTGCAGCTGATGAAACACCTATATCTCTCCACCTTCTCCATCTGAGGGACACATTTCCATTTTTCTTGTTTTGTTCTGCTACTGTCAACATAGAAGCTTGCAGAATGTTTTGGGAAATATCAAGTTCATTTTCCAACTGGTTTAATGACTTAATCCTAATAGATGGGAGTGCAAAAAGTGAAGGTGTGATTGCTGTAGCATGAATTTGTTCGAAAGACAAATGTCCTTCCATGTCCTTTCTCAATGTTCCAACATTGTCAAGACAAACCCATCCCTCTTCATTTAGTTGGTCTAAAAGCTGCTCAACATCAATCTCCAGTTGCCTTAATGCCTGAGGATAAGTGGCATCATAGTTTTGCATATATGCATTAACCATAAGGCCATCATTAGCTTTTAAATCTTTGTTAAACATGATAGACCTACCTGGAGGCAACAAAATGCTGTCTTCTTTATCATCGAATTCGGCTTGCTTATAATCTATAACAAAGCCTCCTAATCCCGGAACCATCACCAGGTCATGCTGCAAGAGCAGAATTTCAAGATTTTTTGCAATAACTTTCATAATATGCAAATTTACAACTTTATTTTTAGATTCTTGTTATAAAAACATATATTTTTTCAACAATTTGTTAGATATTATGAACAATCATATATAATACTCTTATTACGAAAATAATCTCTGTCTGAAAGGATTGTTAAAAACATCATTTTATATTATTTCAGTATTATTGAAAAGAATTACATTAAAAACAAAATAACAGCAGTGAAGAGCAAAATAATGGATGAAATAAGATTGATTTTATATTGAATTTTTTCGAGTCGGTTTTCCCACATATTCGTTTTTTCCAATGATAATTTACACAAGTATGCAATAATAATGACTGGAAGAACAGCTGTTATGGAAAAAACCGGAAGAAGTAATAATCCTAAATCAGACATTGTTGTTAATGGTATCATTATACCGAAAAAAAAGACTGCACTTTCGGGGCAAAACAGAAGTGCCAGTATAAAACCGAGCATAAATACACCTGCATTCTTGTTCTTTTTTATCATCTTTCCCGAATTATGACATGTGTCATTATGATGATGTCTATGAATAGCTCTGATTAAAAAGAATACTCCAAGAACGGCAATTACAAAGGGTACAAATAACTCTATAGCGGCAGTTATCTTTTCCGAATAAATATTTTTCATGTTTAATCCAATAAACCGGGCAAGGAAGTATGATGCAGTTCCGAGTATTAGATACAGCGTCATCCTTCCCATTGCAAAAATAATTGATTTTTTTAAAATCATCTTTGGGTCTGTTTGTTTATTGGCTATAGCAGAAATAGCTGATAGAGATATGGCGATTTGACATGGATTGATTGCCAAAAGAATGCCTAATAAAAAGGCAGCCAACAGATGAAATTCTGTTGACTGTGTTAAAGTATTAATCAAATCGTTTATCATTGGATTGCATCAAAATGATTTAACATCTCTCAGTAAAGTGTATATTGTTATGAATATGGGTGAATAAGATTGTGTGCAATAATAGTTGATTCAGGAACAGAATATAAGAATAAGCATTTGGGCAGTAATAATTCTTAGAAACATAGAAAGAGGATAGACTGTTGAATAAGCAACAGATGGGATGTCATTATTAGCTGTAGAAGTGGAATATGCAAGAGCAGGAGGGTCAGTGGTGGCACCGGCAATCAATCCCATAAGATGAAAATAATTCTGTTTATACTTTAACCTCATGAAAAAACCGACAACAATCAGTGGAACTACAGTAATAATAAAACCATATAAAACAAATGAAAGTCCACCGTTTACGACAGTATCTACAAAATTCCCACCAGCTTTAATTCCAACGCTTGCAAGAAAAAGAACAAGTCCTATATCCCGGATCATCATTGATGCTGACGTTGTGGTGTAAGCCACAAGTTTCAATTTAAACCCAAATCGACCTACAAGAATAGCAATAATAAGCGGTCCTCCTGCCAATCCAAGTTTGACAGGCATGGATAGTCCGACTTCAAAAGGTAAACTACCAAAGATAATACCACAAAGGATGCCAAAGAAAATAGTGACCAGATTTGGTCTGTCCAGTCTATTTGCCATATTTCCAAGCTTTTGTGCGAAACGGTCAACTGCATCTTCCGGACCCACAACTGTGAGTCGGTCGCCTACTTGTAATGTTACGTGTGGAGAAGCAAAAAGTTCCATGCCTGACCTGAATATTCGTGTGACATTTACACCATACATACTTGATGGATGTAGAGACCCAAGTGTTTTACCATTAATGCTGGATTTGGTGACGAGAACCTTTTTTGACATCATTGGCACATCTTGTTTCTCCCATTCAACTTTTACCAAATTGCCAATAAATGCAATAATCGCCTCTGCGTCCTCTTCTGCACATACAATATAAAGCAAGTCACCTACATGAAGTTTCGTATCCTTGTTGGGTAATTGTACGTGACCTTCGTGAAGACGTCTTGTACAAACAAAATCCCTGCCAAGATAATTTCTGACTTGGAGAATGGTTTTTCCTTCCATAGACGGATTCACAACTTGTAAGTGCATAAGATGAGGTTTTACGGCCATATTGTTTGCATCCTTACTATAATACTCCTCTTCCTCTTTTTGCAGATTTATTTTCAAAACAACCTTGATTAAAATAATTGCACCAATAATACCGACTACACCTAATGGATAAGCACATGCGTAACCGTTAGCAATGAGGGGTAATTCCCCGCCAAAGTGTTGTGCACCAATTTGGTCAAGGGCTGCATTTGCCGCTCCCAAACCAGGTGTGTTAGTTACTGCACCGCATAGCACACCCACCATCATGGGGAAATTGTTTGGGTCGCCAGAGTTCATGCATGAATAGTATAAGACAAGCATGACAACAACATTAAGTAAGATAATAGCCAAAGCAGCCATATTTAGTCTAATACCATTACCTTTCAATGAAGTGAAAAAAGATGGTCCGACTTGAAGTCCAATAGAATAGACAAAAAGAATTAATCCAAAATCTTGTATAAAATTAAGGACATCTGAGGGTTCAGGAGTGAAACCGTATTTAGTCTGTCCCAAATGAAGGAAATGTCCTGCAATAATTCCCACAAAAAGGACAAAAGTAACTCCCAGAGATATCCCTCCGATTTTGATTTTTCCGAGCAAAACACCTAACGTAATAACGAAAGAATATATTAGAACTATATGGGCAATAGACCCTCCATTAGTAAAAAGATTCACAAACCATTCCATATTATTGAACTACCAAATCAAATAATTGATAAATAATTAAAAATATTCTGCAAAGTTAAGAAATTTACAATAAAAATCAATGCAAAAAGAAAAAAATGAAAAAAAATAACTAAATTTGCGGAATGGAAATATACTTAATACGCCATACAAGTGTTGAAATAGCTGCTGGAGTGTGCTATGGACGAAGCGATGTTGATGTTAAGAGCAGTTTTTTCGAAGAGGCTTCTAATGTGAAATCTCAAATACAAGGAATCGTTTTCGACCATGTATATACAAGCCCATTGACTCGTGCACGTAAATTAGCTTCATTCTGTGGTTTTCCCGATGCAGAATTGGATTTTCGTTTGACGGAGTTTAATTTTGGCGATTGGGAACTGCAGAGCTATGAACGTCTTTATTCTGATGATTTATATTTCAGGTCTTGGATAAACGACTATGTGCACCTACGTTGTCCCAATGGTGACAATCTGATGGATCAAGTCTCGCGTGTAAGAAGTTTTCTTACTTCTGTCAAACAAGACGGTTACCAAAAAATATGCGCCTTTTGTCATGGTGGTGTTTTGGCTATTGGTAGAAGTATCTGTAATGGAATTAGTCTGACAGACAGCTTTAAAAACGTACCTCCCTATGGAAGCGTGTTACATCTACATTTTTAATGAAATATTTATTCTTGATATACAAATTGTTGGAAAATGAACAAATTAGAACTTCCTGAAAAATTTAGTTTGTCAATGAGGGAGATGCTCAAGGATGAATATTCACTATTTATAGATTCATTAAGTTTACCGCCAAGCGTATCTATTCGAAAGAACATTCAAAAGAGTTGCTCGTTAGGCGTCTCGGAAATTGTATTTGATGGTGAGGCACCTATAGGCTGGTGTACGCAGGGGGTTTATCTCCCTTCTCGTCCTTCTTTCACAATGGATCCGTTGTTTCACGCTGGTTGTTATTATGTTCAGGAAGCAAGCTCAATGTTTGTCAGTCAGTATGTTGATTCTCTTCAGGACAGTGTTCCTTTATTGGCTTTAGATTTGTGTGCGGCACCTGGAGGTAAATCGACATTATTGTTATCTTCACTTCCTGTCGGCAGTTTGTTGTTTGCCAACGAAATCGTTCGTCAGCGTTGTATGATATTGAAAGAAAACGTGATTAAATGGGGTAATCCGAATATCATTGTTACAAACAATCATTCATCAGATTATAATAAAAGCAGTTTAAAGTTTGATGTTATTCTTTGTGATGCACCTTGTTCAGGTGAAGGAATGTTCCGCAAGGATGCGGTTTCAATACATGAATGGAGTGCTGAAAATGTTATGCTTTGTGCTCATCGTCAAAAAGAAATTTTGTCAGACATCTGGACTAATCTGAAGCCAGGAGGCTTGTTGATATATAGCACATGCACATATAATATTTTCGAAGATGAACTGACTGCTCGTTTCATACGGGATGAATTAAAAGGACAGCCTGTATCAATAAATCTCAAATCAGACTGGGGAGTTGACCCTGTTAATTATGCAGGAGATGATATTCCTGTCTATCATTTTTTCCCTCACAGATGTCGTGGGGAAGGCTTTTTTATCTGTGGTTTCAAAAAACAATCATATACACAAGAAGTTGACCGAAACCACAAAAAACTAATGCGGAATCTTCACAAACATAAAATTGCATGTTCTTTTCCAGGCATAATCAAGAACTGGATAAAGCAAAGTGAAGACTATATTTTTGAAGTCTCATCGTCTGGTGACATTTATGCTTTTCCTGCGTCCCAAATAGACACTCTTTATGCTGCTCGTCAGTATTTAAATATTATTTACTATGGCATTCATGTGGCAAGTAAGAAGGGAAAGGATTATAAACCAGCCCATTCGTTAGCCATGAACACATTGCTAACTCCAAATTCATTCCCCGTCGTTGAGGTGGATTATGCAACAGCAATTTCCTATCTTCGCTCAGAAAGCATAGTGCTCCCGGATGTTGGTCGAGGATATGTATTATTAACATTCAACGGATATCCATTAGGATTTGTTAATAATGTGGGAAACCGGGCAAATAATCTTTATCCTGATTCTTGGCGCATAAAAAAGTATCCATCACATAATAATTCATATCAAAATCAAATTAACATCCAATGACATTCCTGAGAACCCACCATACAAAAAAAAGAATAATATAACAAATAAGTGTATAACGGTTTGTAACAAAATTATAAAGACTAACAATTGTTTTTGATGGATTATTCTTTTTTATTCCCCAAAAGGCATACATAGCGATTACAAACAGCGGAATGGATATGATGAAAAAATAATTATATCTTAACGCTTGTTTTAGATGTCCATGCAATAACGCATGCAAAGATCGTTGTGTTCCGCATGAAGGACATTGGTACCCTGTGATGAGTTTCATAATACATTTTGGCATAATCACGGATTCTTGTGGATCTGCCCAATAATAAAAGATTCCTGCCATAAAACAACAGGCAGGAATCAGTATAATATAGAGACTTCTTTTAGTTGAATCTGTCATAAAAGTGAGAATAAAATCGTGAAATCTTATCAATAATTCCACAAACCGGACTTATATGCTCCTAATCCCATTACTATAACGAGAATGATATATAAAATAATAATAACACCTCCAGTGATAGCAGCCCACATAGCCCAGTTTTTAGCTTTTTTGGCATAATCCATGGCGGCTTGGTAATTGCCTATATACCACATTGAATCGACTTTAGAAGCATAAACTATAGAAACAATGCCAAAAGGCAGGCAGCAGAAAATCGTGGTAAGAATTGCCCAAACCAGACCGGAATCAGGTTTATATTGACCATTTGGGGGAACCATTTGCTGTTGATATCCTTGCTGATATCCTTGTTGATATCCTTGCTGGTAGCCACCTTGTTGATATCCTCCTTGCTGATACCCGTATTGATTAGGTTGGTTTCCATTATTGGAAGCAGCACCTTGGCTCTCAGAATTAAACTGAGTATTCTCATTAAATTGATTATCACCCATACCCATAATTAATATATTGTTTAGTTGTTAATAATATTGCAAATTTATAAAAAAAAATGCTTTGTCAAGTAATAAAAAAGAAAAAACATAATAATTTCTTATTTTTTAACAAAAACATCTACTTCCATCTATTACGAAACAAATTGGCGAAAATAAAAAAACAAAACGACTCGAGTCAATTTCTCCAATTAATGTTATCAAAAATATTTGGTAAATTCATAAAATAATACTAATTTTGCGGTCGTCAACATGCATACACAAAAGTGAGCTAATTATTTCTTGTGAATTAAACATTCCTAATATTAATACAATTACAATTAATCTCATTCTGGAAGTAAAAAACATCAATGGCCAAAGAGAAATATCTACATAATGCGCTTAAGAAACTTGTAGCGACTTTTGGTGAATCGCTATACTATGATAAACGGATGATTAACTACATCTCCGATTATTATAGTTTTGACCCTTTAGCGCTTTACAACGTGATGAAAACGCTGATTGCAGACGGTTATGCCAGTAAATTACTAGACACAGGAAAAAATGGTGACTGGAAGCTTTTCGTAACCCAGTCTATAGCAAAAGTTCAAAAAAACTATGGTTTTGCTCCTGTGTATGTAAACTACTGTTTTCAAAGTCTTGCATACGGTATTGGTCTCTATCCTGTTATCAACCAGCGGCTTCTTGATGAAGTTGAGGGAAAATCTCCATCCGTTTCGTCACCGTCATCGCCTCCCCAACCATCGTCATCACCCCAATCTTCCAGTCACACAACATCTGGCTCTACGAACAGCAACCAACCGTCAACACCCCGAAAGAAAAAACAATCTCGCACAAACACCAGCTCAACTTCATCATCCAATCAAATCAATAATACTGGGAATCCCCCATCCTTTCCTCCTTTTCCTGGATTTCCGAATAAGAATAATCAAACATCACCACAGAAGCAGAACAACACGATAAAAGGATTCGGATGCTCTGGTTGTTCCGGGTGTTTCGACAGTATGACAAGTACATACGTCATCATCATTATTATTTTATGGATAATGATGCAATGTGAAGGATAATCCAACAGTCAGTCATAAAAATGGTGTTTTATTGATGTTTTTAATAAATATATTTCGCAAATGGACGCTCCCGTTTGCAATCGTTGCTGGTACTGTATTTTATTTACTGTTTGCTCATGTTCCTTTTTTGTCTGAAACAGGTGATTTCTTAGGCAGATTATTCGACACGATCTTTCCATTCTGCGTATTTCTAACACTTTTTACCACTTTTTCTAAAGTGGATTTTCATAAAATGCGCCTTAAAAGATGGCATTTATGCCTGATATTCACCCAGTTACTATTAATTGGATCGATATCAAGTATTGCACTGTTGTTTTCTCATAATTATGAAGTAAAGATATTAATTGAAGCTATGCTTACATGTATAATTGCTCCTTGTGCTACCGCAGCACCAGTAGTTACTGGAAAACTCGGAGGGGATATCAACACAATGACCACTTACACATTAATTTCCAGTGTTATATGTGCTATAACTATTCCATTTGTATTTCCATTATTGGAACATGTGGAAAATGTTACATTTATCAAAACATTTCTTATTATTTTAAATAGACTTTCCATTGTCATTCTTCTTCCATTAGTTCTGGGATGGTTTGTGCGTCATTATTTGCGGTCTGCTTACCATTTTATCTTAATTCATCCCAATCTAAGCTTTTATTTATGGGCATTCACTCTCTCGATAACAACAGGTGTGACTGTGAGAAACATAAGTCATAGCAACACCAGCATTTATGTACTTTTATTGATATGTTTACTCTCATTTCTTATTTGCATAGTCCATTTTAAATTGGGACGTAAAATTGGGCACCGATATCACGAACCTATCAACTGTGGTCAAGGAATGTTTCAGAAAAACACCGCAATGGCTATCTGGGTTTCTTATATGTATCTTCATCCGGTTGCTTCAATTGGGGCCGGTTGTTATGTGCTTTGGCAAAACATCATAAATTCCTGGGAAATTGCTTCTTATCAAGAAAAACAAAACAAAAAGGTTAAAAGGGCGAAAAAAAACTAAAATAACGTATTTTTTTCGTATATTTGCAAATTAAACGTATTTACAGATGGAAGGATTAAAATTTGCATCATTATTTATTATAGGATTGATATTAATTGTAAAAGGAGCAGATTGGCTGACCGACGGTGCATCAAGTATTGCCCGTCGTTTTAACATTTCTTCTCTAGTAATTGGGTTAACGATTGTGGCTTTTGGCACTAGTGCTCCTGAACTGGTCGTAAGTGTGATATCTTCATTAGAAGGCAAGGCGGACATGGCCATAGGCAATGTGGTAGGCAGCAACATATTCAACTCTTTAGCCATCATGGGAATAACCGCTTTGATTTATCCAGTTGCTTGCAGCAAGAACAATATTAAAATAGATGTTCCATTATGTGTTTTGGCAGCTGTTTTTTTATTTTTGTTCACATATAATGTAAAATCTTTTTCTTTCGGTGAACCTATTGGCTTATTTGACGCTAAAATATCTCGCATAGAAGGCATTGCTCTTCTCACCTGTTTTGTGTTGTTTGTAATTTATTCCATATATATTGGCCGCAAAGACAAATGTTCTGACCATGACAGTTTCAAATCCACTGCCAATCAAGAGATGCCAATATGGAAATCAACATTATTATTTTTAGTAGGACTAGGTTGTTTGATATTCGGAGGCGACTGGCTGGTTGATGGTGCTAGCGGAATTGCAAGCTTAGTAGGAGTTAGTGATTCTATTATTGCTTTGACTATCGTCGCTGCTGGCACTTCGTTCCCAGAATTAGTGACATCTGTTATTGCAGCTCGCAAAGGAGATACTGATATGGCATTAGGCAATGTTGTTGGAAGCAATGTGTTAAATATCTTCCTGGTTTTAGGACTATCATCATCCATCACTCCACTTACCACAGTCAAGCCGGACGGCACTAACGAATTCGACAGCACTAACCTTATCATCCAGTTAGCAGCAAGTGTACTTCTCTGGTTTTTCTGTTTTTACGGTAAGAAAAAATTTTTTATTGTCCGTCGTGAGGGGTTATTGCTGGCTTTATGTGCTATTGGGTATTATGTGTGGACTGTCATGTCCCATTAAATCACATCCTCTTCACCTGCTGCTGATATAAAAAACACCTGATGTTATGGAAACAAAGACCATCGTAGAAATCCGTGATTTGTCAACGGGCTACAGTACCAAAAAAGAAGAGAAGATAATCGGTGCTCATCTGAATGGTGAATTAAAAGAAGGTGACTTTGTGTGTCTTCTTGGTCCCAATGGAAGTGGAAAATCCACTTTATTAAAAACCCTTTCAGGCCTTCAAGGTTCAATTCACGGTGAGGTGATAGTTCAAAACATTCTCATAAGCAATTATAAACCCAAAGAATTATCGAAAGTGGTAAGTGTGGTGCTTACTGATAACTCGAAACTAAATGGGATGAATGTTTATGATGTGGTATCAATGGGGCGTAGTCCTTATACGGGTTTTTGGGGGCAACTGAAAGAGAGCGACCACGGAATAGTAGAAAAATGTATGCAATGGGTTGGTGTCAGTGATTTGAAGAATCGTCAGATGGGTGAACTGAGTGATGGTGAACGCCAGAAGGTAATGATTGCAAAATCGATAGCACAAGAGACTCCTATCATTCTTTTGGATGAGCCGACTGCATTTTTAGACTATCCCAGTAAAGTGTCAATCATGTTGATGCTTCACCGCTTGGCAAAATCAAAGAGCAAGACGATACTTCTATCTACCCACGATATAGAAACTGCCCTCCGTATTTCCGACAGAATCTGGTTGCTGGAAGAAAGTAAAGGGTTAATCACTGGCATTCCTGAGGACTTATGTAAAGAAGGTTATATTGACGATTTTTTTGTTACTGACGGTGTGTTTTTTGACAAAGAGCAGTGTTCATTCCATTTAAAATATAAGACTGCCCGTGAGGTGCTAATGACAGGTAATCCCGACAGCATCGACTATCAGCTAGCCCGTCGTGCATTAATCCGAAATGGCATTAAACCTATCCGTCGTTTTGAAGACTCAAAATTGAAAGGAACACAAAAAAATGTAATAATAGATGTACCAGGTAATGGCAGTTACCGAATGTTGGACAATGGCGTTGAGACACTTAACGTAAACCGAATTGAACACATCTTGAATATTACGACAACCACAATAACAAAAAATCATATCCAGGCGGTACGTGATGCTGCAAATATGACTCCATTTGAATAAAATCATAAAATACGAATCATTATTAATAAACATAAAAATATAAATAAAATGAAACGACTAATATTATCAGTATTCATTTTAATGGGAATGCTTTCGTTACATGCCATTCCTGCAAAGCGAGAAGTAAGTAAAGTGACACAAAGCGATGGTAGTCTGCTTGAAATTATGCAACGGGGTGATGAGTCATTCCATTTTTACACAACTACTGATGGTCTTCCATTAACAGAGACATCAGAGGGATTCACTTATGCCCGTGTTATCAATGGCAATCTGATTTCTACTGACATTCTTGCCCACAACAAGCAAGAGCGTAGTTTGCGCGAATCATCATTTCTGCTTTTTAGCGGTTCTTACAATAAAGAATCCGTATTCAGACATTGGCAAGTACTCAATGCATCCCGTAACAGTCACCGCCTGGCTCGTTCTCTGAAAAATCGCAAATTGTTTTCATCAAATCAAGTCAAATCACGTTCAGCCAGTTCATCCATAACAAAAAAAGGTCTGGTTATTCTTGTGAATTATAGTGATTCGGCAATGAAATACAAACAGTCGGATTTTAATCCGATGTTTAACCAGAAAGGTTATAGCAAAAATCGACACATTGGTTCTGTCCGTGATTACTTCACAGATCAGAGTTATGGTCAACTGACAATTGATTTTGACGTAGTGGGCCCATACACCTTAAAAAACAAACTAGCATATTACGGTGAAAACGAATCTAATGGGGATGACAAACATGCAGGAGAGATGGTGGCTGAAGCCTGCAATCTGGCCGACAAAGATGTGAACTTCTCTGATTACGACTGGGACGGTGACGGTGAAGTGGAACAGGTTTATGTCATCTATGCCGGTTATGGGGAGGCTTCATGGGGGACCAATGCTCCATCCCGTGGAAAAGTCACAATTTGGCCACATGAATGGACGCTATCCGATTCTGATTATGGAAAGAGACTCCAATTAGATAATGTGAAAATCAACACATACGCTTGCAGCAATGAATTAGCCGGAACATCTGGCACTGTAATGGATGGCATCGGCACAGCGTGTCACGAGTTTTCACATTGTCTGGGTATCCCCGACTTATACGACACCTCCGGTGACAGCTTTGGTATGGCAACATGGTCGGTTATGGACTATGGATGCTATAATGGACCTTACGGATATGAAGGCTGTGTTCCAGCAGCATATACTGCCTATGAACGTTTCTATTGTGGATGGTTAGAACCGACTGTTCTTTCCGAAGGATGTGAAGTGAAAAACATGTCATCCATAACCGATTCGCAAGACAGTTACATCATTTATAATGAAAAATATGAGAATGAGTATTATATTCTCACCAATATCCAGCTGTCATCATGGAACAAATATGCAGAAGGTCATGGACTTCTCGTGGTTCATGTTGACTATGACGAGGACGCATGGTTTGGAAATAGTGTTAATGATAATGCCAGCCATCAACGATGTTCGATTATAGCTGCCGACAACAAAATCCCAAGTATAGATAGTAGCGAAGGATGGGAAAGCTTGGCAGGCGACCCTTATCCTGGTACTTCAAATAATTATTCACTTACAAATAATACTACTCCTGCAGCTACGTTGTTTAATTCAAACAGCGACGGGAAGAAATACATGAACAAGCCCATTGAAAAAATTTCAGAAAATAACGGTAAGATATCATTTAAGTTTAATGGAGGACCTCAATTAAGCAAACCAATAGCCACTGAGGCAAGCGACATTACTGAAAACGGATTCACCGCTCACTGGAATGCGGTTGAAAATGCAGAAAGCTACACGCTTGAGCTCCTTGAGTCATACGAAGCAGAGGTTGAGCTCATACTCTCGGAAGATTTTTCCAAGTTGAAGAACAGTGGTTTGAACTCAAGTGTCGATATTTCCGGGCAATTGGACAAATATACTTCAGTATCCGGTTGGACTGGAAGCAAACTATATCCTGATGCCAGCCATGGAATCAAGTTAGGCTCATCCAAATATGAAGGCGTTTTAAATAGCCCGAAATTATCCTCTCCATCCACGGAAACTGTTACGGTATATATCGCTGCAAGTCCTTACGGCTCATCCTCTAGCGCCGACCTGATTGTCAGCATAGCAAACAAAAGTCAGACGATAAACAGTAATGGTAAGGCCAAGGTTGTTCATTTCACAGATGTGTCAAATTCTTATAATGTACAAATTGAAACCAGTCCAGACAATAAACGTGCTTATATTGATGAAGTCAGGATATACGACGGCGAAGTGTCGTTGGATGACTTGACACAGGATACCGCCAAACGACGTATTACTGCAAAACGCACCATCAAAACCGTAACCGACATCAAAGACACATTCTATACTTTCACAGATTTAACTTCTGGTGTGTATTATTATCGTGTCAAAGCCCTTAGTACGGCAATTAGTCCCTCTCTGTGGAGTGATATGATAGAAGTCCAGACAGGTGCTTCAAAGCCGATCGTGGGAGATGTGAATGAGGATGGTATAGTGGATATCAGCGATGTTGTCGCAGTCATCAACACAATGGCCGGCACAACAATCTGGAGATATGCTGATGTAAACAAAGACAACAATACAGACATTTCAGACATTGTCGGTATAATCAATATCATTGCTGGCAAATCTGAATAACAACCGCATTTCTTAGCTACCCATTACAATGATTGTATATAGCTTTGCACATTATATATATTCCATAAATCCCCATCTAAAAGAATGAAAAAATGAGAAAGACTATAACGGTTGCCGCATTAATCCTCACATGTTCAGTTTCATTAAATAGCCAAAACCGTAATTACAGCTTTCAGCCTCAGGCTATATGGAATGACAGTGACGGAAATGCGATAAACGCACATGGAGGTGGTATTCTGAAACACAATAAGATGTATTATTGGTATGGTGAATACAAAGTTGGTGCCACCACCCTACCCTCATGGGCTACTTGGGAATGTTACCGTACTGATGCTGGTGGCGTGAGTTGTTACAGCTCTTGCGACTTGCTGAACTGGCATTTTGAAGGCGTTGTGTTAAAGCCTGTCACAGATGACCCGGAAAGCGATCTTCATCCGTCCAAAGTGATTGAGCGTCCGAAAGTGGTTTACAATGCTCATACAGGAAAATTTGTGATGTGGTTCCATTGTGAGAGTGCTGACTACAGTAAGGCTGCTGCCGGAGTTGCCGTAAGCGACAGCCCGACTGGTCCGTTTGAGTATTTGGGTTCGTTCCGCCCAAACAATGCCATGAGTCGCGACCAGACGCTTTTTGTTGATGACGATGGCGTATGTTATCAAATCTGTTCTTCGGAAGATAATCAGACAATACACATCAACCGTCTGACCGACGACTATCTCCGACCAGACGGCACATTTGTCCGCCGATTTATCGGACAGTCACGTGAGGCACCGGCATTATTCAAATACAATGGCAAATACTATATGCTCAGTTCCGGCTGTACCGGATGGGATCCCAATGAGGCAGAGCTGGCTGTAGCAGATGAGATTATGGGTGAATGGACTGTATTAGGTAATCCTTGTTGTGGAAACGATGCTGAAAAAACATTCTATGGTCAAAGCACGTACGTGATACCCGTGAATGCATCCAAAGGACAGTTTATCGCCTGCTTCGACTTATGGAAGAAAAAGGACTTGGCAGACAGCCGCTATATCTGGCTTCCTCTGAAAATCAATCCCCACACAGGGTCAATCCGCATACCTTGGATGTCATCCTGGAAGAAATCTGAACTTCGTAAATGGGAAATTAAGTGATAAACCAACCCTATTTGGCAATTATTTTATGCTATGCTGATTCGGTTCATATTAACTGTCATATCTGTCATGTTCAGCGGTTGCCTGTGGATTTCCTGTACCGGCGGCTCTGAAAGAGAGCATATTTTATTTACCGGAATGGACAGCTTACTGGAGGCGAACCCCGATTCCGCCTACAAAATGCTGACCGCCATGCAGAAGAAGGTGGATTCGATTGATGAAGAGGCGGTCAGCATGAGGCACAGGATGTACCTCGCCAGCGCGGCGAACAAGCTATTTCTCCCTATGCCTTCCGACAGCAGCTTCATGGATGTGGTGAGTTGGTACGACCTCCACGGCACAGCGAACGACCGCATGCGGGCAAGATATTTGTTGGGATGTATTTACCGTGACAGGATGGATGCCCCAGAGGCATTGCGAAACTATCAGCAGGCTCTGGAATGTGCAGACACTCTCAGCCCGGATTGTGACTTCACCACACTTTTCAGCGTTTATGGTCAGATGGCAACGATTTATCAGGATCAGTATCTATATGATAAGGCAATATGGGCCAACAGCAATTACAGTAAATATGCTGAAAAAGCCGGCAATAATTATGAATGGATTCGTGGACAGGAGTTGTTGATTCCCCTTTTTGAGTCAAAGGGTGATACTGTCAGGATTTTCACCCAGACCCGGAAAGTCTATGATTTATACATTAATAACGGAATGCAGGACAAAGCGGTTCGTGTTTTTCCTCCATTAATATATACTTTTATAAATCGTGGTGAATATGAAGAGGCAAAAAAACTAATGGATTTATATGAGCACAAGTCTGGGTTGTTTGACAATGTAGGAAATATCCGTTCACGTTATTCCCACTACTATTTAGCCAAAGGACTTTACTTTCAGGGGACAGGCCGTTTGGACTCGGCAGAGTATTATTACAGGAAACTGATTGAGAACAATCATCTCTTGGATGGTTATAACCATCTTTGGTTTCTTTTTAATCAAAAGGCAGAAAAAGACTCCATTTCCAAATATTCCAGGTTGCTGAACACGCAGTTGGAAAAACATCTTAATTCCATCCAAACAGATGCTGTCAGTCAGGTGACATCTACGTATGACAGCTCAAAAGCAGACAAACAGATTGAGGCTGAGAGAAGGTATAGGAAAACGAGTAAGTTTGCATTTTTGCTGCTGTCTCTCCTTTTCCTTGCTCTATTATATTTTTTCTTCCGTATTTACAGAAAGAAAAATAATAATGAGGATACGGAAACCGCCACATACAAGGAACAGCTTAACGAGTTGACCAACCGTCTTGGCAGAATGGGATTAAACGCATTTACCCATATGCCTTCTTATAAGCACCTGAAATCGCTATCGGGCAATCCTCATAAAAACGGAAAGCCAGCTGAATCTGAATGGGATTCTCTTATGAAAGAAATAAGCGAGTCTCTTCCTGCTTTTTATTCATTTATCACAAGCGACAGTCAGCTTTCTGACCTGGAGCGTAAGACCTGTGTTTTGGTACGGTTGGGATTCAAGACCAAAGAAATAATGGTTCTGCTTGGGGAAAACAACATGCAGAGTGTTTCGAATTTGAAATCCAAAGCGAAAAAGAAGCTTTTCCCCAATTCACAAAACCACAGACTTGAGGAACTTATAAGAAAGATATAGCAGAGCCAAACTTGCTTGAGTTATGCCGAGCGCAGCCGAAAATCAGTGAAGCTTTTGTTTTTTGTTATCATCGAGTACCTTTTTTGATTTTTGTTTCCTTAATTTCTTTCATGAATTCGTTTCTGAACATATTGTTTTTTCCGATGTTTTCGTTTTGGTTTACTTTTGGTTTACTTTTTTCTGACTAATTATTTGACATTTTTGTATGAAAGTAGTATTTTTGCAAAGTAAAGCTACTTTTGTAAATGGAAACGACGTAATAACTTTATTCAGAGTTATTTCTCTTAGCGTTAATCAGACATGTAAGAGAACAACATTAAAAACAAATACAGCTTATGAAAACGATACGACAACTGTTCTTTCTTCTGCTCTTGATGTTGTCTGTATGTGAGACAAGAGCTTCTTATCGTATGTTAAAAGACGAAGACTGCTGGCTGGTTTTTTATGAAAGTGAAAACGGTCTGGAATACGATTTCGCTCAGATTGATGCCTTACATCCATTTTATGCCAACGACAAGAAGTACCTGACGTTAAATGTTTCGCACAACATGGTCGTAAAGGGATATTTCGGTAATGAAGATTCCTATTATTACAGTGAATTATATTACAGAGTTGACGGCTCCAGACTATTCCGTTATGACCCCTCAAAAAATGAGGAAATCCAGATGTTTGACTTTGGTCATGCCGTCGGTGACACCCTGACAGACGGTGACGGCAACCGGATGAGAGTGGAAGAAGTGTCCGACCCATCTGAACTGACGCATTACTCCTTGCTGAATTACGGTGAGAAAGCATATCGTCTGAAAGGGGTTGACAATCCTTCTCTGGAGGATGTGTGGGTGGACAATGTGGGCTCTGTCAAGACAGGCATTTTCCGGATGTCGGACTTTGACAGCCGGACAGCCCCACGCCTGTCGTCCTTCTCCAATTCAAACAGTTTTTATGCCATAGCTTTTGAGTTAAACTTTGACAACCTGAAGTCAGTCCCGTTTACCAAGCGGATATGGGAGGGAGGTGAAAGGCCGAAGCCGTATGTCCATTATGAATTCATAGCAGACACGCTACATATAAGGAGTCTGGCGTCATCTATTTTCCCCGATAATTACGACGCCATGCATGCCATGATTTCCGGTGACATCATAACCGTGAATTATCTGCCTACAAGTTTTGGCTCTGATGATTTCAACAACCATGCACCTTGTGAAATTGATGTGAGAATTCCTGGTTTCAAAAAAGGAGAATATCTGATAAAAACAAATTTTATATGGCTTGATGATGTCCCGGACACCATGCTGACCTGCCATGGCAACGCAGTTGTCCCTTTTGTTGAGGAGGGAAAGGTGTGGCGGATGATATATAATAACCCTGAGATATCAGATATTGTTCCCGATTATGAGTATTCCTATTTCATCAAGGGCGATACGCTGATAGCCGGCAGGGAATGTAAGAAATTATATGGATATAACGAAAAGAATGATGGTTTGACCAAGTATAAGCTTGCTCTGTTCGAGGAGGACGACAGGGTGTATTTCATTCGGGCACAGTCGGAGGAGCCTTATGTCCTGTATGATTTCAGCGAGAGCTTCCAGGAAACGACCACCGTCTCTGATGGCGTCTTAATGCGGCTGTTTGAACGTAAGACAGTCAATATAAACGGAACGGAAAGGCTATGTCTGCACCTGAACCGTCAGTGGGATAATCAGGATGAGATTTTTTGGGACTTTCCTACCGGCTGGTGGATTCAAGGTGTAGGAAGCATTCTGGGGCCTTTGAACAACTGGGGATTCAGCAATTCTGGAAATTTAAACCATTTCATCTCATGCGAGGTAAACGGTGAGACGATATTCACCACCTCGGAGTTTATGGAGAGATTCGTGGACGATGTCTATCTGCTCAAATGTATTCAACAGACAGGTTTCAACATGTTCACCAAGCTGGCAGAGAACCCTGAATCCGTCGGCAACCTGTGCTTCTCGCCGCTTTCCGCGCAGCTGGTTCTGTCGATGGTGGCGAACGGTGCCAGCGGCAAGACGCTGCGGGAGATGAATAAAGCGCTCGGCATTTACGGCTATCCTGACTATGTTGTCAACTATTCCTACTATTTGCTGACCGAATCGCTCACCACCCGCCCGCCCTTCAATCCTGAGCAGTGGAATGGGTATGGAGATGAGGAGGAGGCATTACAGCAGTATGAAGCCGCATACCCAATATGTGAGATTGCCAACTCGGTGTGGCACCGTCCGGAGGTCAGTCTGTTCGAGAGCTTCACGAATGTGCTCCAGAGCTATTATGATGCCGGCTTCGGCAGCGCGGAGTTCGACACACCTGAGGGAATCGCCCTTGTCAACAGCTGGGCGAACGACAAGACGCACGGCATGATACCGACAATCTTCGATGAGCCTCTGCGCCCCGACATTGCGGTCGTGCTCGCCGACGCGCTCTATTTCAAGGGCTCCTGGGCTGTTCCGTTTGAGAAAAAGGACACGAAGCCCGGACAGTTCCTGCTCGCCGACGGAAGCGCAGTAAATACGGACATGATGTCCGCGAAGTCAGAGTACTGCCTTACAGAAAACGGCAAGTTCCGTGCCGTCACGCTGCCCTACGGTGCGGGCGATTTCTCCATGACGCTGTTCGTGCCGTTGGAAGGCTTCACACTTCCTGAGCTGACACGTGATGACTGGATGATGGCGATGAGCTCCGTTAACAAACCCGCCCATGTCAGTCTTACGATGCCGAAGTTCAGCATCGACGGCAGATACGACCTGGAGCCGGTGATGAAGTCGCTGGGCATGGTTGAGGCGTTTGGTGGCAGTGCCGACTTCTCAAGGATGTCAGATATTGCTCTGTTTATTGATGAGGCGTTCCAGCTGAGTAAAATCGCAGTGGATGAGGACGGGACGGAAGCTTCCGCCGTCTCTGTGGTCACTATGGAAAAAAACGCAATACCGTCATCGGATTATGAGGACTTCCGTGTTGACCGCCCTTTCTACTTCACGATAGAGAACCGCAAGGAGCAGTGCGTCCTGTTCGTGGGCAGGGTCACTACACTGCCAGACACCTCTGTTTCACGCTTTGACGGTGACGTGAACGATGACGGCGAGACCAATATCTCCGACATCGTTACAATCATCAACGTGATGGCAGGTAAAGATGCCGGCACAGGAACAGAAATGAATGCTCCAGCCGCCAAAGCCAAGTCCGACGTGAACCATGACGGCAAGACCGACATCTCCGACATCACCGCCGTCATCAACATCATGGCAGGACAGAAATAAAAACCACCACCATGCTGATTATCTGCTGTTCTCATCATTCTTCTCTTCCCGTCTTATTTTTAAAAAAACCAATAGAAAATTAATCATATCCTCATGCCATCGACCTGGGCATCGGTGTGAAGTTTGCCTACTGCAACATCGGAGCGTCAGCACTCTAGGAATACGGAGGCTACTATTCATTGGGTGAGACCGAGGAAAAAGACGGTTACAACGGTAATGTGGAACTTCATCCTGGCACGACCATCATCAACTCAAATGTGAGGATAAATGTTCCAGAATAGTTTTTATTCAAAATTTGGTGATAA
>JAEEGG010007579.1_pt1 | contig 24948 bp, 17 predicted proteins | sample 9134161 | NCBI WGS metagenome assembly JAEEGG01 (sample SAMN16246543, study PRJNA631951) | gut metagenome | biome: gut microbiome; feature: rumen; material: CR-attached | host: Bos | place: Iran: Karaj | collected 2018-10 | reverse complement strand
GATATCAAAGAATTATCAATGAATTAATCAAAGAATCCGTGTGGTCTAAACCCTGGAAATTCGCCGAAGGTATCACCATTGGAGCAGGACTCATCCTTGTGGGCCTGATGTTGCAGTTCACCATCGGCCCTATCGACTGGAGGCTGCTCGCATATCCTTTCAACACGATCCTTTTGGCAATATATGTGCTTGTGCTCGGCATTCTCTATGCCGTGCGCAAGCACGTTTATGTCATAGAATGGACGATGACCATCTATGCCGCAGTCCCTGCCCTGGCCTATGGTGTCCTTGTCACTCTTTTAATGGGACTATCCGGTTGGGACCAGATGCTTCGCTCGTGGCCTTTCACCTTGGTATATATCTGGCTGATGAATATCCTTGGTCTTGTCACTATTCGTCGCATCCTCAACTTTTCACAAAGAGACATTGTCCACAACCTTTGCTTCATCTGCAATCATCTGGGCCTATTTATGGCAATGGTTTGCGGAACCCTTGGATATGCCGACATGCAGAAGTATCGTCTCACGGCAAAGGTCGATCAGCCCGAATGGCGAGCCATCGATCTAGTGGGCACACAGATGCCTCCAAAGGTCGTCGAACTACCTTTGGCTATCGAACTGCACAACTTCACGATCGATGAATATCCGCCCAAGTATGTCGTCATCGACAACGAGACGGGCATGATTGTTGCCGATAGCCCTTGGCGTATCCAGCAGGACTCCATCTGGGAGTATGCTGCCATCGTCTATGGGCGCAAGGATTCGCTCGGCAATCAGGATATGGATCGTTATGTCGAATGGCCTTCGATGGGTGCATGTACCGCAGGATTCATCACTGCCACCCGATATGCTTCAGCCGAAGAAGCCGCCGATGGTCGAGGCTCTATTCTCGAAACGAAACAAGGCTGGGTGAGTTGCGGAAGTTTCATGTTCCCTTACAAGGCGCTCCTCCTCGACTCGCTATATAGTGCCGTAATGCCCGATCGTGATCCGAAACGATATGCTTCTGATGTTACCGTCTATGCGGCCAACAGCCAAAAGATGGATGGCATCATCGAGGTCAACAAGCCCCTCGAAATCGATGGATGGAAAATTTATCAAGTCTCCTATGACTCGGCACTGGGCAGATGGTCCGACACCTCCGTATTCGAACTTGTCCGCGACCCATGGCTTCCATGGGTCTATGCAGGTATCTACATGATGCTCGCAGGCGCAGTCCTCACCTTCATCACCGCCGGCAAAAATAAAAAATAGCTATGCTCATCTCCTGGCAACACTTCCCATATTTCGCCATCCCCTCGGTATTGCTGTGGGCGCTTGGTGCCTATTACTCCTTCCGCGAGAAGAAGGCTCTCACCGCGACCTTCACCCTGCTCGGCATTGCCCTCTTCCTCTCATTCATCTGCGGGCTATGGGTCAGCCTCGAACGTCCCCCTCTGCGCACCATGGGTGAAACACGCCTCTGGTACTCATTCTTCCTCCCCGTTGCAGGCATCATCACTTGGAGCCGATGGCGGTATCGCTGGATACTCTCCTTTTCGACCATCCTCGCTCTCGTCTTCATCTGTGTCAACCTCTTCAAACCAGAGATCCACAACACCACGCTGATGCCCGCCTTGCAGAGCCCGTGGTTCGCACCCCATGTCATTGTCTATATGTTCTGCTACGCCCTCTTTGGCGCAGCCCTGGCCGTGGCTCTCTATCTGCTTTTTGTCCCGACCAAACGCGACGACGAGAATATCTGGAACATGCTCGACAATCTCGTTTACGTGGGTCTTTCGTTCATGACCATCGGCATGCTCTTCGGTGCTCTTTGGGCCAAGGAGGCTTGGGGCCACTATTGGGCATGGGATCCCAAAGAGACCTGGGCAGGCATCACCTGGCTTTCCTTCCTTGTTTATATCCATTATCGGCAATTATCGCGCAATGCCTTCCGCAGCAAAGTGGCCATCTTCATGGTTATCATCAGTTTCTGTTGCCTACAGATGTGCTGGTGGGGCATCAACTACCTGCCATCGGCACAAGGGAAGAGTGTGCACACCTATAATATGAAATAAATCTTTTACTGAAACACACATAAATACAGCAGCGACCTCGGGAAGTGCTCCCCGAGGTCGCATATTTTATTATTTTATTAATCCCGTTACGAAGTAGCATAACTATGCATTCCACCCAGCACAAAGTTTACGCCAAAATACGTCATTAATACTGTCAGGAAAGCCAGCACCATAAAGACATGGAAGAACCGAGGCCTACGGAATATCGGCAATGACTCGCCATGAAGGGCAAATGAATAAACCAGCAAAGTAATCAATGCCCAAACCTCCTTGGGGTCCCATCCCCAATAGCGCCCCCAACTCACATTGGCCCAGATGGCACCAATGAATATGCCTGCGGCCATACAGAAAAGAGCAGGATAGAGTAGCATATGGCTCACGTCAGCCAACTGCCGTACAAACGCTTCTTGTCGCGACAGCAACGCGGCCAGGCCTGTCAGGAATGTGAAGGCCAACAACGAATAACTGATCATGATGACGCAAACGTGGAGGCTCAGCAGCGGCGACTGAAGTACGGGCATCAGGTGCGTGATCTGAGGATTGCTCTGCCCCATCATGCTTACCAATAGCGTCAGTCCGCCAAGCAGAAAGCCGAAGGGCAGTACCAGCAGAAAACGTCGCTGCATCACCAGTGTGAGCAACAAAAGACACAACGCCATGAACTGCATCGTCTCATATCCATTGGCCAAAGGAAGATGCCCTCCGACATACCACCGCAGACCGAAGAGCAGCAACAGATAAGCGAATGCCAGCACTATCAGCAAATCGCACACAGACACCAGCCACGAAGGAACCAGTCGTTCGCGGCCCAATCGTACCACGAAAAAGAGAAACAGCACAATACCCAACGTCGCAAAAGCCATCGCCAAGGGTCGTGTGTAATCTGCCTTGTTGTAGAACATCTCTGCAGCAAAATGCCAATTGGAGGGCAGTACATTTCCTGCCACCTTTTGCTGATAGCGCCGTATCTTTTCCACCGTCTCGAGATATCTGTCATGATCGCGAGTCACGCCCAACTCCACCACGTAGTTTAATGACTTCCCGACAAAGAACATCTCGTCATCAGGCAATTCCGACAAATGGGAATCCGACGGACTAAGCCACACCAGCGTGCTGTCAACACCTATACTGCGAGAAGGAAAGATGCGCAAGAATTCTCCTGCCATAAACATCTCGACCACGGCATCTTGTTCTTCCTGATAGCGTGCCTTGCGTTCTTTTCGGGGCACATTCGTCCAGGACGAGGGATAAAACACCCAGCCCGTGAAGACCTGTTCGCACGATAGTTCGCCATAAAGATCCTTGCCATAGAGTTTCGTGGTGAAATCCTTGGCAATGGTCTGCATGGGGCAGATGCGACCATTGTAATAGGCATATAGCGAACAGAATGCGCGTGCTTCGTCTTGTGGCAAAGTCTTGGGGGATGCCCAAAGACTACCCATCGAAAACACGAGCAGACCAGCCATTACAGTCAGTCGCCGCAGGGCACGACGAAACCCTTCGCCCGGCAGAATTAGCAGGAGCAGCATGCTGACAAAGAGCAGGCCATAGCCCACGTAAGTGATGCCGATGCCAACTGGATCGTGACTCACCGAAAGGACAGAACCCATCCCATCCTCGTCATAGCTCGTCTGATAGAACCGATAGTTGCGAAGTTCGGCAATTCGGTTCATCGACACACTCACCGTGTCCTTTCCTTCTCCTGCCATGGCATTCACGAGCAAAGTCGATTTGTAGTCCATCGGCGTACTTGTCCCTGGATAGGCAATGACCTCAAAGTCCGACAGCGTGAGCTCGAAGGGCAGTTTCACTACTTCCGCATCATTCGTAAGAAAAGTTCTCGCAGCCAGTCCGACACGCAGATGCATCACTCCTTGCTGGCCAAATACATGAGTAACCAGTGCGCCGACAAGAATCACGACAAAACTGAGGTGAAGCAACAGTACCACGGGACGCCTGTAGAGCTTGCGTCGAAAGCAATGAAGCAGGCCACAGACACAAAGCAGCGCCCATAGCGAAGCAAACCACCACGAACCATAGATGAACGCTGCATTTCCCGCCGCTTGCTCAACGAAGGTTGCAGCCATCATGACGATGATGACTGCAACCAGTAGCAAGAAGGAAAAAAATCCCATTATATTCATAAAAAACATCGGAGGGACAGTCAGCCTATCCCCAAGACCTACACATCAAAGAATTAAATTGCATCGATAAATTGAACCACTGCATCACGCTCCTCCTTTGTAAGGGAACGGAACTTTTCGACCGAAGCTCGTGCATCCGATTCGGCAGAACCATGCCACATGATCGACTCAATCACGTTGCGGGCACGACCATCATGCAAACGGTCCGAAGTGGCAGCTCCCGTGCAGATCTGATGCAGTCCGCGTCCCCAAAGGGGTGTCGTGCGGCACCATCCCGTGCGGATGTCGTTCTTCATCATCAGTTTGTGCTGAACAAAGTCCGAATAGGGCCAGATCTTCTGGTTCGGATAGCGTGGCATCAGTTCGGTGAGTGTCTTGCCATAGTTGGAACTCTTGGGGTCAACAGCCTTGAAGTTGTTGGGGTCCTGCACGTTGTCCGGACCCGTGGTCCAGCTGGGACGATGGCACTGTGCACAGCCAATCTGCTCAAAGAGTTTCTTGCCCTGCTGGATGGTGACATTGTCGATATTGCGGGCAGCAGGAACAGCCAGGCCTCGATGCCACACCATGAAGTTGATATAGTCATCGTCCGACATCTCTACAGGCAAGTTAGTCGAAGTAAGGTAGTTGTAGATGTTTGCCTCCACATTGTCGGTGAACCATTCCGGGTGCTCCTCGGCATTCGAAATCTTGCGGATGTAGTCGGCAAAGCCTGCCTGCACCTCAGGATCCTGCGAAGCGCAGGTGGCGTAGATCTTGCCGTTGAGGTCCAGGTAATGGTACCTGCGGTCCGAACGTGTCACATTCGTGATGTTCCAGATGGCATTGGCACCAGCAGCATCAAGAATAGGACCACGCGACATGGCATAGGTATAGCGACGCACATACTTCGTGCCATCGCCCTGCCGGCCGTTGCTGTAGAAGCTCTTCCACTCGCCGTTCTCAAACCATGCGCTGTTCCAATGCTTCAGATAGCCAGCCTGATAGGCAGCCTCCTCACGCTTCCACTGCGCTGTAATCGAGTCGTCGGGGATAGCATCGGTGATACCTGTGCCGTAAATGCCAATCGTATTCTCCAGACGCACCTCGTAGTTGGTCGTGGTAGCATCCTCATAGCCTCGATTGATGACATAGACGGCTTCGCGAGGCAGATTGACCTCCGGATAGACCAGGCTATAGGTCTCTCCATCGGGAAACTTGTTGCCCCACTCATCAGTATATCCCAGCCATTTGATGGTAATCTTGGTCTCGTCAAGCGGGTCCTTGAAGGGCGCGATGGCATGACTCTGCGGCATGCCTGCCAGCCAGCTCACATACGCATTATTCTCGGGATTATAGACCACGAGCAAATAACCGTTACCGACATCGACAGTGTTGAACGAACCATCGGGCTGTGTCTTGCCATGTCCATAGCCTGGATGGCAGTGGATGCACGACGAACGCACATAGAGGGGTCCGAGGCCTTCACGTTCACCACCATTGGTATTGGCGGTAAACATCTCTTCAAACATCTTCTCGCCACGGTTGAAGGCCAGGAACATGCCGCTGTTCTCCACAGCGGGTGTAGGCTGTTCATAGGCCTTCGATGTGCTGATGAATGCCGTTCCAAGCTGTCCGCCCGAATAGTATTGCTCTTTAACCGACGCATCATCGACAACTCCACCCTCTGGGGTCTTGTTGTCATCGTCGTCATCGCTACATGCCGTGAACGATACGGCAAGAAGTGCAATGCCCAATCCAAAAATATATTTCCTCATACCAATCATGTAGAATGATTAATCATTAACAACTTCCTGTGCAGCATCCAGTGCATCCACCAGTTCATTGCAGGCATCGACAGCAGCCTGGATCTTTGCCTTCGAAGCAGCATCGGTATCCACATAGATATAGTTGCGGAATGGACGTGGCAGGGCCTCCAGGGCAGCAATAGCTGCGGCAATCCTTGTCTGAACGTTGTTGTCGATATTACTGTTCTTCGTAGCTACATAGGACGAAACCGAGAAGCCCGAACGCGAGCCATCGAGAGTACCCAGGTAGGCATTGCGTACCGAAACGATGTTATCCACAAAGTCAGTCACCGAATTCCACGAGTGAGGTGACTCTACGTCGCTCCACTGATGCGAGTTCATAGGATCTGAAATCTTGGTATTGCCCACCTCATTGGCGATATCCGAAGCGCCGACAATGATTTCCTCAAAGGCAGCTGCCTGTGTCTTGTATTTGGTGTTGCCCGAAAGGCCTGCATTGATCAGCAGTTCGCCATAATTGAACGACGGGTCAAGTTCGGCATCTTCCAGGATTGCGCGCTTGGCAGCTGTGACACGATCGGTGCCAGCCCAGGCAGCTTCCAGCAGGACGCACTGGTCACGCATGTCTTCGGCCACAGCTTCAGCAAATTCAGCCATCGCCTTGGTGATATTTTCAACGGGCTGGTTACGCTTCGAAGCATCGCCTTTCGAACCCTCCAGGAAGAGGACATACTCGATGGCATGGAAGCCCAGCAATCCGTAGCCCGCGGTGCCTGCATCGATGCGTGACTCGATGTTGCCGGCAGCAAGCACTTCTGCCAGCTGCGAGAGGTCAAGAGGCCATGAATCGATATGCGGGTCGATGTTATAGTCGGCAGCTGCACCAAAGAGGAAAGCCTCCGAACGCTCCCAGTATTTGCGGGCCTCCACCCAATCGGCACATGCTTTATCCACCTTAGCCTGTGTCGAAAGGTCCTCGCAGTCTTCGGCCAGGGCAATGGCGTGGTCGGCCAGACTCTTATAGGTTGGGACTACGATTTCGTTCACATAGTTCGAGATGACGGCCTGCTGTGTCTTGTCGATTTCATTAGACGGACCGTTGTCGTCATCGTCATCACAACTTACCATACTTCCACTCACGCAGATGGCAGCAATAGCCATCAATGCATACTTAAAGATTTTCTTCATAATACTGTATATTTACGATTAATTAGTGAATAATTCTGTTTATTAATTTCTTTCATCAATGGAAAAAGCCACTGTAGCAGATGCCCAGGCTCAAGGTCGGCTCGTCGTTGAACTGGCTCTTGAAGAGGCGATAGGAATACTCGCCCTTGATGATGATTGCCTCGATGGGATGATAGTTCAGGCCCACTGTGACCTTCTGTCGGCCCCAGCATGGATTGTCCACCACACGGCCCTCGGTCTTCAGCATCGAATCATAATAGTCATAGCGTCCGAAGACGTAAAGCTGCTGTCCCGATTCACGTGCCTTTCCGAACTGCGACAGCACATCATATCCGGCTTCCACGCCCGCAGCAATGGCATCGCTGGCCACCGAAGTCTGGGGAGATACCGAGTTGTTGCCCAAGGTCTTGTTCATGCGAGTGATGGCTTCCGAATCAGAAAGATGTCCGTAGTCGAAGTTGCCGCGCACCACCCAATGATAGCCATCGTAGTGGAAATCGGCCGAGCCAATCAGGAGGTTGCCGTCAGCACCTGCATCGCGGTATTTGTAGTCTTTCAGCGAATTGATGCCACACCTGCCATAATATCCGCTCACGCCGATGCGCAGGCCCGGGATACTATAGTTATCTACGCGCAGGACTCCAGCATAACCATTGGCAATGTCAAATTCATAGGGGCTGGCACTGCCGCCATGCACCCAGTTTTTGGCACCAAAGAGGTCTGCCTCAAGTCCCGGCAAGAACTGCACCTCGTATCGCCAGTCCTCCAGTCGGCCCCACAGGCTGATGCCCGTCTGGTGCCAGGTGCAGGGCAGGATTGTGTTCTCACCCTCCGGTCGATAGACGGTGAAGAACTCATTGGGCATATGATGCTGGTTGGTGGCACCGACAGGCACAATGATGTGTCCCATTCGAAGGTTCAGGCCTTTACCCCAGCTCTTTTGCAGCCAGAACTGCTCCAGGGCCACCTCACCTCCGCGTTCGGTCTCTGTCTCATACTCGCCGGTCTCTTCTTCTTCAATCTCTACGGCTGTCTCAGCGCCACCATGTTCGAATTCGATTTCCGTGCCCATGGTCCAGCCATGTCCGAAATCGTAACCCATATAGATCACTACATGAGGTAGGTCAAACTGTCCGAAGCCATCATCGTCCTTGTAAAGGTCGGCATTTGTGTAACGTTTGTAGTTATCACTATAGAACATGCGGCTCATCACGGCCTCGCCATAGCCGCCCACGGTGAAACGGCGATGAAAATTCTCAACACGTTCGGTGCGCTTCTCAAGCGCAGCAATGCGAGCCTGCAGAGAATCGAGCGTCCGCCGATCCTGTGCACAACTCTGTTCGATGCTTGTCAATGCCATTGTCAGGGCAAGCAGCACAACCATCCATTTACTCATAATTGCTGATTTTTCTTTTTTTGCGGGTGCAAAGATAGCCGCTTTTCTTCGGCCTCGCAATACCTAAAAGTGAGTAAATCGCCCCAAACGCCCCATTTTTTTTCCATCCTCGTCCCCTTGTTTCAGCGGTAGCCATCCTTGGCTACCCTCTCCCATCCCCCCCCTCTTTCGTGACCCTCTCGTTCCCATCTTTCGTCCCTATAACAGCCATGCCTGGCTACCCAATTTTGCAATCTCCAATAACGGAATCCGCACAAAATCAGCAAAAAATTAAATTTTTATCACTTTTTTCTTGCGTGTTTAAAATATAATAGGTATCTTTGCACCGCAAAACACGGAAGAGAGGACCGAATTTCGGTTCCCTCTTCTCTATTATAACAATATTCTAACATGATTCAGAAGCAGGAAATCATCGATCTGGTGGACCAGTTCCTTCTGGCCACCGACAGCGAAAGCTTCCTCATCGACGTGACGGTAAGCCGCGACAATAGGATTGTCGTTACGCTCGACAACGACGAGGCCATCGACATCGACGAGTGCGTCGCACTCAACCAGTACATCGAAGAGCATATGGACCGCGACAAGGAGGACTTCGAGCTCGAAGTGGGTTCTGCCGGCCTCACCGCTCCTCTCCGCACGCTGCGCCAGTATGCCAAGTTCGAAGGCGAAACCATGGAAGTCCTCTTGCGCGATGGACATAAGCTGCGCGGAATCCTCGGGGCTGCCGACGACGAGGGCTTCGACCTCACCTGGACAACCATGGAGCGTGTCACCGATCCCGTCACAGGCAAACAAAGCAAGAAGAAGCAGGAGGTCGAGCACCACGAGCACATCGCCCACAAGGATGTGAACAGCATCTACTACAACTTCTGAGAATCAACTCGAATTATTAACTAAAAAACTATATTATCAAGCAATGGCAAGACAGAAAGAGGATGTGATCTCAATGGTAGATACCTTCCAGGAATTCAAGGAGCTTAAGAACATTGACCGCTCCACAATGATCAGCGTAATCGAGGATTCGTTCCGTTCCGTATTGGCAAAGACATTCGATACCGACGAGAACTTCGACATCATCATCAACCCCGACAAGGGCGACTTCGAGATCTACCAGAACCGCGAGGTTGTAGCCGACGAGGACCTCACCGACCCCAAGCGCCAGGTGGCTCTCAGCGAGGCTCGCAAGACCGTTGACGACATCGAGATCGGAGAGGATTTCACCGAAGAGGTGCACCTCGAGAAATTCGGCCGTCGCACCATCCTGAACCTTCGCCAGACCTTGGCTGCCAAGATTCTCGAACTGCAGAAGGATTTGCTCCAGAGCAAGTACAAGGACCTCATCAACCGCATCATCTCGGCCGAGGTCTATCAGGTGTGGAAGCGCGAGATGCTCCTCGTCGATGAGGATGGCAACGAGCTGTCTCTCCCCCGCAGCGAACAGATTCCGGGCGACAACTTCCGCAAGAACGACCAGGTACGTGCCGTTGTGCTCGATGTTACCAACAACAACAACAACCCCAAGATCATCCTTTCGCGCACCGCACCCATTTTCCTCCAGCTTCTGATGGAACAGGAGATTCCCGAGGTAGCCGACGGCACCATCCGCATTGTCAAGATCGTTCGTCTGCCAGGCGAGCGTGCCAAGATTGCCGTCGAGACCAACGACGACCGCATCGACCCCGTAGGCGCCTGCGTCGGCGTCAAGGGTAGCCGTATCCATGGCATCGTCCGCGAACTGCGTGGCGAGAACCTCGACGTCATCCCCTATACCACCAATCCAAGTCTGTTTATTCAGCGTGCCCTTTCCCCGGCATCCATCTCTCAGATTCATGTCAACGAAGCCGAGAAGACCGCTGAAGTGTTCATGCGCCCTGAAGAGGTTTCGCTCGCCATCGGCAAGAACGGCGCCAACATCAAGCTCGCCTGTCTGCTCACCGACTATCAGATCGATGTGTACCGCGAAGGCGACAGCGACGACATCTTCCTCGACGACTTCGCCGACGTGATTGACCCCTGGGTAATTCAGGCCCTCAAGGGCATCGGTCTTGCCACCGCAAAGGCTGTGCTCGACGCCGATCCCAAGCTTGTGGCCGACAGCGCCGACCTCGAGGACGAGACCGTCGAAGAAGTACGTGCCATCCTCTCCAAGGAATTCGAACCCGCCGATTCAAAGCCCGAGGACGATGCCGAAGATACCGAGAACCCCGAGGATTCGGACAACTCCGAAGAAGCAACCAGTAATCTTGAGGCAGAATAGTTAACCATTAAAACCTTTATTTGAATGAGATTAAGCAAGATAGCAAAAGATTTCAACGTCGGAATCCAAACGCTGGTCGATTTCCTCGAAAAGAAGGGAGGAGATGCTTCCATCAGCTGGAATCCGATGAGCCAGGTGCCCGACCACCTTTATGAATTACTAAGCAAGGAATTCAATAAGGACAAATCGGTCAAGCAGGCATCTGAGCGCGAACGTCAGGAGCGTATGCTCACCCGCGACAAGATGAAGGAAGAGGCTCGTCAAGTCAACGCCATCAACCAGGGCATTCCCCAGACGCGTCAGCAGTCTTCCAAGCCGAAGGCCGCTGCAGCCACTACCCCAGCCAAGACCGAAACCGAAGAGAAGCTCCAGAATACCGGCGTCAAGATCGTAGGTCACATGGACCTCGATGGCCCCAAGAAGCCCGCCACTCCGAAGCCCGAAGCCAAGGCCGAGACGCCCGCCAAGGCTCCCGAGCCCCAGCCCGAGGTCCAGAAGCCTGCCGAGCCTGAGGCAGCAAAGCCCGTCGAAAAGGTTGAACCCGAGGTAAATAAACCGGCCGAACCCGAGGTAACAAAGCCCGTCGAGAAGGTAGAACCCGAAAAGAAGCCTGCTGAACCCGAGGCAAAGAAGCCTACCGAACCCGCCAAGGAGAAGGCTGATGCCAAGAAGGCAAGCGACACGGGCAAGGCCAAGGCGCAGGGCCAGAAGAAGGCCGACGCTCCCGCCGAGAAGAAGCCCAACCAGTCCATCTGGGGCGAGCGCAGCAAGGATCGCATCAACGACGAACCCCTTCCCGCCGAGGCTCGCAATGGCGAGGTCTTCCGCCTCAATCAGCCCGAACAGCCCCAGCTCAACGTGCTCGGAACCATCGACCTCGACTCCCTCAACCAATCCACCCGTCCGAAGAAGAAGACCAAGGAGGAGCGCAAGAAGGAGCGCGAGCAGAAGTCACAGAACCACGGCACAGCCACCCAGGCTCGTACCTCCAGCGAAGAGGGCCATGGCAGCCGCCGTCAGCGTGGTGCCCAGAAGGTCGATATCAACGAGGTCATCAAGCAGGGCAAGGCACGCGATGCCAAGGGCCAGGAACGTCGCGACCGAAAGGATCAGCAGAACACCGACGGACGCGGACGCCACCAGGGCAAGGACAAGAAGAAGGGCAGCAATGCCTACAAGCAGGAGGTTACCGAAGAGGATGTACAGAGGCAGGTAAAGGACACCCTCGCTCGTCTCACCAACAAGCCCGACAAGAAGTCTGTAAAGTACCGCAAGGACAAGCGCAACGCTGCTGCTGCAGCTGCTGCCGAAGCACAGGCTGAGGAGGCTGCCGAGTCGAAGGTGCTCAAGCTCACCGAGTACGTCACGGTCAACGACCTTGCCACGATGATGAACGTGCCTGTCACCAACGTCATCATGACCTGTATGCAGCTCGGCCTGATGGTCAGCATCAACCAGCGCCTCGAAGCCGACACCATCAACCTCGTGGCCGAAGAGTTCGGTTTCGAGACACAGTATGTCAGCGAGGAGGTCGAGGCTGAACTCGAGCAGGAAGCCGACCGCGAGGAGGACCTTGTGTCGCGTCCGCCCATCATCACGGTCATGGGTCACGTCGATCACGGCAAGACCAAGCTCCTCGACTACATCCGCAAGACCAACGTCATCGCCGGCGAGGCAGGTGGCATCACCCAGCACATCGGTGCCTACAACGTCAAGCTCAAGGATGGTCGTCACGTCACCTTCCTCGACACCCCTGGTCACGAGGCTTTCACCGCCATGCGTGCCCGTGGTGCCAAGATGACCGACATCGCCATCATCATCATCGCTGCCGACGACGGCGTGATGCCCCAGACCAAGGAGGCCATCAACCACGCCGCAGCAGCCGGTGTACCTATGGTGTTCGCCATCAACAAGATCGACAAGCCAACCGCCAACCCCAACAAGGTGAAGGAGCAGCTCGCTGCCATGAACTACCTCGTCGAGGAGTGGGGCGGCAAGTTCCAGAGCGAAGACATCTCGGCTCGCGATGGTCTCAATGTCGATGAACTGCTCGAAAAGGTGCTCCTCGAAGCCGAACTGCTCGACCTCAAGGCCAATCCCAACAAGCAGGCCAGCGGCTCCATCATCGAAGCCACACTCGACAAGGGTCGCGGCTACGTAGCCTCCGTCCTCGTCCAGAATGGTACGCTCCATGTGGGCGATGTGGTCATCGCAGGCAAGCACTATGGCCGTGTCAAGGCGCTCTTCAACGAACGTGGTGCCAAGGTGCAGGAAGCCGGTCCCGCCACTCCCGTACAGGTGCTCGGCCTCAGCGGCGCACCTTCGGCAGGCGACCAGTTCCGTGTGCTTGACTCCGAACAGGAGGCACGCGACATTGCCGCCAAGCGCGATCGTCTGCAGCGCGAACAGGCCCTGCGTACCCAGACGCGCCTCACCCTCGACGAGATCGGTCGTCGTATCGCTGTGGGCAACTTCCAGGAGCTCAACCTCATCGTCAAGGGTGATGTCGATGGTTCTGTCGAAGCCCTCACCGACTCGCTCATCAAGCTCTCCACCGAGCAGATCCAGGTCAACGTCATCCACAGGGCCGTGGGTCAGATCTCCGAGAGCGATGTCGTCCTCGCCGCAGCCTCCAAGGCCATCATCATCGGTTTCCAGGTACGTCCTTCGCTCGCTGCCAAGCGTCTGTCCGACCAGGACGGTGTCGATATCCGCACCTATTCCATCATCTACGACGCCATCGAGGAGGTCAAGGAAGCTATGGAAGGCATGCTCAAGCCCATCGTCAAGGAGGAGATTTGCGGCAATGCCGAGGTCAAGACCGTCTTCAAGATCTCGAAGGTCGGCGCTGTGGCTGGCTGTATCGTACGCGACGGCAAGATCCATCGCACCGACAAGGCCCGTGTCATCCGCGACGGCATCGTCATCTTCACCGGCGAACTCGCTGGCCTCAAGCGCTTCAAGGACGACGTCAAGGAAGTCGGCACCAACTTCGAATGCGGTCTCTCCATCAGCGGATACGACGACATTCAGGAAGGCGACCTCATCGAGACCTACACCGAGATCGAAATCAAGGCCAAGCTCTAACCCCCGTGTTCCCGTGGCAGCCATCCTTGGCTGCCCCCTCGTTCACCCCAGTGTTTCCGTGGCAGCCAAGCTTGGCTGCCCTAATCCCACCCTCCTATGGTTCTCAACGACCTCGATCGCATCATTCTAATCTTCATAGGCATTGGTGCCTGCATCGGCCTCTACCGCGGCTTCTTCAAGGAAGCCGTCGGTATCGCAGGCCTGGTGCTGGCTGCCATCATTGCCAATCTGGCATCACCCTTCACCAAGCCCTTCGCCAACCAGTTCATCGAGAGCGAGACACTCGCCTCCATCGTCGTCTGGGTGGTAGTCTTCTTCCTGGCCATGTTCCTGCTCAACCGGCTTGCTGTCCTGCTCGACCATTTCATGGACTCCATCTCGCTCGGCTGGGTCAACCGCCTGGGAGGCGGAGTGGTGGGTGCCATCAAGTTCGGCATCATCGTGGCGCTCCTCATCTCCCTCTGCGAAGTGATCACCGCCCATATCGATCTCCCCAAGATGCAGCAATACCTCGAGACCAGCTCGCTCGTCCCCCGCATCCATCATCTGATCGACATCGCTGCCCCCTGGGCCTCGGAACATATCCTGAAGCCCACGCTCGAGCTGCTCAACAACAAGTGACATGAATAAGGAACAATCGTCCGAAGACGTACTCAAGGACCTCACCTCGAGCGAATACAAGTACGGCTTCACGACCGACATCGAAACAGACATCATCCCCAAAGGCCTCAACGAGGACGTGGTGCGCCTGATTTCGGCCAAGAAGCAGGAGCCCGAATGGATGCTCCAGTTCCGCCTCGAAGCCTATCGCTACTGGCATCAGCAGCCTGTGCCCCAGTGGGGACACGTCAAGGTCGATCCCATCGACTACGACAACATCTCCTTCTATGCCGCACCCCGCAAGAAGGCAGCTGCCGGCGACGTCGATCCCGAGATCCTCAAGACCTTCGACAAGCTTGGCATACCCCTCCACGAGCGCGACATGCTGCTCGGCAAGACCACCGGAACCGAGCTTTCGGCAGTCGAGACGTCCTCCACCATGGCGGTCGATGCCATTGTCGATTCGGCTTCGCAGAAGACCACCTACCGCGACAAGCTTGCCGAACTCGGCATCATCTTCTGCTCCTTTGGCGAAGCCGTGCGCGAGTACCCCGACCTGGTACGCAAGTACCTCGGCAAGGTGGTGCCCGTGCGCGACAACTATTATTCGGCCCTCAACTCAGCCGTCTTCTCCGACGGCTCGTTCGTCTATATCCCCAAGGGTGTGCGCTGCCCCATGGAGCTCGCCTCCTATTTCCGCATCAACTCCAGCGGAACCGGACAGTTCGAGCGCACCCTCATCATTGCCGACGAGGAGTCCTACGTCTCCTACCTCGAGGGCTGCACGGCCCCCATGCGCGACGAGAACCAGCTCCATGCTGCCGTCGTCGAAATCTACGTCCACGAACGCGCCGAAGTCAAGTACTCCACTGTCCAGAACTGGTACCCGGGCGACAAGTTCGGCAAGGGTGGCGTCTATAACCTCGTCACCAAGCGTGCCCTCTGTGCAGGCGACTTCTCGAAGATCTCCTGGACACAGGTCGAGACGGGTTCGGCCATCACCTGGAAATACCCCTCCTGCGTCCTCAAGGGCGACAATAGCCAGGGCGAATTCTACTCCGTGGCTGTCACCAACAACTACCAGGAGGCCGACACCGGCACCAAGATGATCCACATCGGGCGCAACACCCGCTCGCGCATCATCTCGAAAGGTATCTCGGCAGGTCATTCCCAGAACTCCTATCGCGGCCTGGTCAAGATTCTGCCTGGTGCCGACGGTGTGCGCAACTACACCCAGTGCGACTCCCTCTTGCTCAGCAAGACCTGTGGTGCCCACACCTTCCCCATCATGGACATTCAGAACCCCACTGCCATCGTCGAGCACGAAGCCACAACCTCCAAGATCAATGAAGAGCAGCTCTTCTACTGCCAGCAGCGCGGCATCAAGGAGGAGGACGCCGTCTCCCTCATCGTCGGTGGCTACGCCAAGGAGGTCGTCCAGAAGCTCCCCATGGAATTCGCCGTCGAAGCCCAGAAGCTCCTCAGCCTCTCCATCGAAAACAGCGTCGGATAACCCAGCCCCTTCGCCTCTGTCGCGGCCCTTCGGTCCCCTTCGTCCCTGTCGCCGCCCCTCGGCCCCTTCGTCTCCGTTGCAGCCATCCTTGGCTGCATTCGCCCCTGTCGCAGCCCCTTCGGCCCCCTTCGTCTCCGTTGCAGCCATGTTTGGCTGCATTCGTCCTTGTCGCAGCCATCAATGGCTGCCAAATAATACCCACCATGTCCCTACTCGAAATCCGCAACCTCCACGCCAGCGCCGCTGGCAAAGAAATACTCCGTGGCATCAACCTCACCATCAACCCCGGCGAGGTCCACGCCGTCATGGGCCCCAACGGTGCCGGCAAGTCCACCCTCTCGGCCATCCTCACCGGCAATCCCCAGTACGAGGTCACCCAGGGCGAGATTCTCTACAAAGGCCGCAACCTCCTCGAGATGAAGCCCGAGGAACGCGCCTGGGAAGGCATCTTCCTCTCGTTCCAGTATCCCGTCGAAATCCCAGGTGTCTCGATGGTCAACTTCATGCGCACTGCCGTCAATGCCCAGCGCGAATACCGCGGCCTGCCCGCCCTCACGGCCACCGAATTCCTGCGCCTCATGCGCGAAAAGCGTGCCGTTGTCCAGCTCGACAACAAGCTCGCCAATCGTTCGGTCAACGAAGGGTTCTCGGGCGGCGAAAAGAAGCGCAACGAGATCTTCCAGATGGCCATGCTCGAACCCACCCTCTCCATCCTCGACGAGACCGACTCCGGCCTCGACGTCGATGCACTCCGCATCGTCAGCGAAGGCGTCAATCGCCTCAAGAGTGCCGAGCGCTCCAGCATCGTCATCACCCACTACCAGAAGCTCCTCGAATACGTCCAGCCGCAGTTCGTCCACATCGTCTATCGCGGCCGCATCGTCAAGAGCGGTGGCCCCGAACTCGGCGACCGCATCTTCGCCGAAGGCTTCGACTGGGTCAAACAGGAATTTGAAGGATAATCTTTACCATCGTTATCCCGATATAACGAAATAACGGTATAACGGTATAACGAAATAACGAAATACCGGTATCCCGAAATCCCTGAAAAACGGAATTACGAAATCCCGAAATCCCGAAAAAAATCTCTCCCCGAATGCCCTCCCATCAGCAATATATCGACCTCTATAACGCCCAGCGGACACTCATCGACGAGCACGCGGCACCCGTCCTCAACGCCCAGCGCGAAGCGGCTGCCGAGGTGTTGCAGCGCGTCGGACTGAGCCGTCCGAAGGACTACACCCACGTCGATCCCGAAGCCCTGCTCGCCGCCGACTACAGCCTCAACCTGTCACGCTTTGCCGTTCCCACCGACCGCAACGACCTCTTCACCTGCGCCGTCCCCGAACTGTCCACCAGCGTGCACTATCTGGTCAACGAGCAGCTCGTCTCCCACAGCCGGCAGGGCGACGATGGCGTCTTCTCGGGTTCGCTCCGCGAGTTCGCGCTTCGCTATCCCGACATCGCCGCACGCTACTACAATCGCCTCGCCATGCACGAAGAGCCGCCCTACGACGTACGCAACCAGGGGACCAACGTCACCGCCCATCGTCCCCTTGGCGAAGCTGCCCTCAACACCCTGCTCTGCCAGGATGGCTTTGTGCTCTATGTGCCCGATGGAGTCACGGTCGAACGTCCCATCCAGCTCATCTCCCTGCTGCGTGCCGTCGAGGACTTCATGGCCAGCCAGCGCATTCTCATCATCCTTGGCGAAAGCGCACGTGCCAGCATCCTCGTCTGCGACCATGCCTCGCAGCTCCGCACCTGCACCCTGCTCAGCCTTCAGGTCACCGAAGTGTTTGCCGGCCCCTACTCCAGCCTCGACTTCTACGAACTGGAGGAGCATCACGAATATTGCCGCCGCCTCAGCTCGGTCTATGTCGAACAGCAGGAAGGCAGCAACGTCGCCATCGGCCAGTATGCCCTCACAGCAGGTCAGACACGCAATCGCGTCTATACCGACCTCTGTGGCCACGATGCCAGCCTCCACCTCTATGGACTCTGCATCGCCGACCGCGACCAGAAGGTCGATAACGTCACCTACATCCGCCACCGCGCACCCAAGTGCCAGAGCGACGAGCTCTTCAAGTATGTGCTCGACGAGGAGGCCTGCGGCTCGTTCATCGGACGCATCCTCGTCCAGGAAGGCGCCGACAAGACCGATGCCCATCAGACCGACCGCAACCTCATCCTCACTCCCAGCTGCCACATCGTGGCACGCCCCGAGCTCGAGATCTACGCCGACGACGTCAAGTGCTCCCACGGTGCCACCACCGGCCAGCTCGACCCCGCTGCCCTCTTCTATATGCGCACCCGAGGCATTCCCGAAGCCGAAGCACGCCTCCTGCTGATGTTCGCCTTCATGGGCGACGTCATCGACGGCATCCGCATCGAACCCCTCAAGGACCGCCTCAAGCACCTCGTCGAAAAGCGCTTCCGCGGCGAACTCACCCAGTGCCGCACCTGCGCCATCAAGAAATAAGGAAGCAAAGTCCCCTTTTTTCCCGATATCCCGATATTCCGATATCCCGGTATCTCGTTATCCCGGCATTCCGGCATTCCGAAATCCCGAAACCCAGCCGCCCCGAAACCAAATATGCCCAAATCCCGAATAACCCCACTTCGAGGAGCGTTTCTCCTCCTCTCCGTGTTCCTCCTCGCCTCCTGCAGCGAGTGGGACACCGATTCGCTGGGCACATCGTTCACCCCCGCCAATTCTGTCGTGCGCATCTACAACAACCTGGTCTATGTCGAATACGCCAATGCCCAGGCACGCGTCTGGGGTCCCGCTGCCGATCAGGTAAACAGCACCACCGACGGGAGTCACGTCACCATCCGGAGCGAGGCGCAGAACGTGGCCTACTTCGTCTATGGCTACAATACCGACAGCCTGGGCACCTCCGACGGCAGCCTCACCATCGAGAGCCGCACTTCCTATGCCCTCTACCTCGAAGGCCTTTCGCTGCGCAGCCAGCAGGGTCCCGTCTTCCAGAGCACGGGCAACGACGATTGCCACATCGTACTCTCCAAGAACTCCGTCAACCACCTCTATGGCGCCATCCAGGTGGGCGGCAGGCTCACGCTCAGCGGCACGGGTGCCCTCTTCGTCGATAGCCAGCCCACGTCCATCACCGCAACCATGCTCCAATGCCAGTATGCCGTCAAGGTCAATGTCACCAGCACGCAGGGCGATGGCATCCACCTCACCGAAGGCCTGATGCGCGCCACCGATGGCACCTGGAACATCAACGCTGCCCGCAACGCCATCTGCTCAGCCGACAGCATCCTCATCTTCGGAGGCACGTGGCGCGGCACAGCCCGCGAAGGATCCTTCCTCGATGCCAAGGCTCCCGTCGTGCTTCAGAAGCCCAACATGATTGTCGCATCGGCATGGAGCAACAATGTCCTCGACTCCCTCGCCGTTGCCGCACGCTACGACTCCGTACAATCCGTCTGGGAGGAGCAGGTCGATACGCTCACCCTCCTGGCCGACACCACCTATACCATCCGCCGCAACAGCTCCACCAGCTCTGTTGCCACCTTCACGCCCCGGCAGACTCTCACCGGGCCCTACATCCTCGTTACCAACGGAACCGTCCTCGCTTCCGACACCCTCCACTTCAGCAAATAAAAGGACAAAAAAAAGTAGGCGGGTCCTCGCGGATTGGCCTACTGTAAACCATTTTTGACGTCTCAAAAATGGTGGTGACTCCACATTCCCAGTACGGTAAACGTGAAGTCGTGGAACCCAAGCAGCCCAATAAAGGACTGCAAGTGGGTGCAAAGATAGCAACTTTTATTCGATTCTTCAAAATTTCCCTCGAAAAATACGTATTATAGAGCCAAAATCCATCATTTTTTGTGACAATTTGATGATTTGACGTTTGAAAAATTTGAAAAATTTGATTTTCGAGATTATTCGATGAAAAAAGATGAAAAATGGAGGGGATTGAATGGAGACGCCCGATGGCGCCTCTGCTGCCTGCCTTACATTCATCATCTGTAAGCGAGCTTCCATCTGCTGACTGTCAGCCACTCAGCACCACTTCGTGGCATTCATTCAATCCCCTCGAAAATCGTTCCACCGAAAATCCTAAAAAATCTTTGTTCGACCTACCTTTGGGATAAAATTTTGTTCGTCTAAGTCTAAGCCTGAAAGGCTGCCAAGACTACAGGCGGGGGTGTAAGCCCCCGTTATACCGGGTCCCAACAAAATGAGTGCTGAGGGCACGAAAGACTCTTGTCGCCCTTACAGGGCTTCCTTCGGGTGGATTCGTATACCGGGGGCTAACACCCCGTCTGTAATCTTCTCGCCCCTTCGGGGCTGTTATCTCATTCCGACCATACAGAAAATCCGTGTAATCTGATGAATCTGTAGCGCAAAAGAATTAAGTTTGTACCTGGATAGCTTTTTTTTCTAAATCTTCGATTCTCATATACGCAAAAGTAGTTTTAGAAGTTCAACATAATGCCATCCCGAAAGAGGGCCCATCTCCAGTCTGGCATCGCAAAGTTACGCATAAAGTATGGCAGATTCGCCAAAAAAGGGGCTTCCAACTGCAAATTTAACAAATTTTTTGACAATATGTTGTCAATTACTCCTTCAAAATGCCCACTTTTTTGGGTGCGCTCAAGACGAAAATTGACAAGCCAATCAGAAAAGAAAAAATCAAATTTTTCAAATTTTTCAAACGTCAAACGATCAATCGTGGGGGGGACAAGGAATTCTTAGGGGGATGCGTTTTATTGCAATAAATTTTAAATATTAATATTATATATTATTTATATTAAATATTACGCGCGCGAGCAAACCGCTGTTTGACGATTTGATATTTGAAAAATTTGAAAAAATTGAAAACGAGGCTTGTTCCAAAACGGAACAATCCCTGTGTTTCAGCGACTTACAACTCCATTCTTCCTTACTAAGGCGACAGTCGGGGAATCAAATGCGTTTGAAAAATCAAATTTGGCAGGCTTGTCGTAAAACGCGACAAGCCTTGGTACATCAGCACCTTATAGGACCATTTGGTTTTCTGTGTTCCACGTTATCTGCGAAATCATTTAGATAATAACGTTTCGTTCGAATCTTTGTATATCAGCATCTTACGCGCTAAAAATTAACAATTCATGAATAATTCGTGGTGTTCGTGTTAAAAAAATAACGCACCCTCTCGGCCCACAAAATACTTCCCCCATCCGCGCAAACATCTCATCGGCCGACAAAATGAAATGTTCAGCAACGAAGCCTCGCATCACCTCGGCCCACAATGTGCCTCGTCATTCCTGTCACGCATCACCTCGGCCCGAATCATGTTTCCGCATCACGCACAAGCATCCTCCTGGCCGCAAGGATGAAACTTTCGCCATCCCAATCGTTCTTCCCGTAGCCAAAGCAATCTCCTCATGCAGTCCCTCACACTCCATCGGCCCGACAAGTGCCACACACAATCGCCACCCTTCACGTTCACGGCCGAGAGCATACCCACATCCCTCCGCGCAAGCATCGCACGGGCCGACAGCGTGCAATCTTCTATCGCAGATAGCATTGCCAAGGCCGACGGATTGATACTTATGAATTTATCGCCGCATATCCCTTTAGAGCGCTTCAGATTAACCGGATTAATCAGATTATCTGCTTGAAACGCAGTTCACTGATTCTCAGTAATTGCCCTAAAACAGGGCAATTAAAACCTCTCCTTAATCAGCTGATTTTCATGGCTTTCCTTAAAACGGGGAAAGCCTCCGCAAATACAACAGGAATCACAATCTCTTGAAACACATGAAATTGAGAAAATCGCTCACATTGAAACGCAAGTCATTGATACTCATGAATTTTTCCAAAATGGAAAAATAAAAAATCAATTTTTTCAAATTTTTCAAACGTCAAATCATCAAATTCACGCTTTGGGAACCGGCCAATTTGCATCTGCACGATCGGTTCTTCCATTCTTTAGTAGTTCTTCCTGCGATAGAAGCGCATGAGGAAATCGATGTCATTACGCTTCTCTGCGGGAGTGCTGTAGCGCGAGAGTACTTCACTATTGTATATATCGGGCAGATAGTTGTTTTCCAGCAGATATTTTACGGCGTTAGTGGATACTGTCTTTGCATCCCAAATCATATCGAAGGCTTCTTTCCGAGCCTTTTCTTTGTTGTAGAAAGGATTGCTGGGATCTGCAATACAAGGAGAGTATCCATAGAATAACAGCAGGCAGTTCTTCGGTTCCTCGGTATCTACAAAGAGGGCCGGGAAGTCGCGCATCCGCTCATCTACAAAGTTCAACATGTGGCGTGGAAAGCGAATCTTCTCTTCCAGAAAGGACTTCAATTGTTCCCGATTGGCGAAATAGGCGATTCGCTGTCCGTTTGTACGCTCAAGAAGCATTTCGGCTGTGAGAGTTGCCGTGCCGGGCTTCAGGTTTTCAGGGTCATCCTCACACCATTGCTCCCAATTTTTGGTCATCTCTGGAAATGGGAACATAAAACCGTTCAGATGCCACTCATTCTGATAGAACACAAACGACGAAGCTAAAAAGCCATCAAAGTTTTCTATTTCTTCTTTTGGCATATTCAATTCCTCAGCCTCTATCTCTATTACCTTGCCATTCGTGCGTGTCAGCCTCAACCGGTCCGTTTTGGGTGCATATCCCAACTGACTGAACTCAGGCTTTATAGGTTCATACTTATAGAAGCCCATCCCCAGTATGTCTATCTTGGCAACATCTTTCGCCTGCAGTTCCATACCCTTCGTATGCATCATAGCCGCAAGATAGTCCTTGGAATAAAGAGCCAGTGGCCCAATCTTATAGTTGAAGATACATTTGGTGCTAGCGTAATAATAGATCATGCTCGGAGACATTTCGGGTATTTTTCCCTGCTCTACCAGCCCAAGCAACTCTTCTACATGCTTGCCGATCAGTTCCTCATTTTGGTCTCCTGCGGTGAGATAACAGTCATTGAACAGCCACATCAGCACGCTGCGCAACTGGTCGAACCCTTCTGAGGCCAGTACTAATTTCTCTTCGACATCTTCGGCCAATTGCTCATTGATAGGAGCCTGTTCAAATGTCTCATAAAGAATGTTGTAAGCAGCTGTGGCCATCAATTCAATGACCTTAGAGTCTGAAAGCACAAGCTCCCCGCTGACATCGCTCGCCACACTCCACAGCAGATAGCGAATGGCATTCAGGCTCGGCTCGTCAGGGTAATACTCCTCATCTTCATGGAACAAAGGAACGGGATGACCATAGAACTCCTGGCACAGATTAGAGAACGTGCGCCACTGTCCGCTGTCGGCCACAATATCCTCCATATAGTTGGTCAATAGGATGGCTCCGCGGCGCATCATTTCGCCCGTATGCTCATCCCCTATTTTGCCCAACGAACAGAAACTGTCTTGCAGCCGGTTTGCAAGTCGCTGGTAGTAGAGGTTTGTTTGACTAGGGGTCGGATACGGATGACATTTCTTGATGTCTATGGTCACTATTTTCTTTTGCTTCATTGTTCTATAGATTGTTACTCGGTGCAAAGATAAGCATATTTTTCGAATGCCACAAATAATTGGGTAAAAATATCCATGTATGATTCAATGAATGGTTTTAGAGCTTCTACATTTTTATAGATATTTGGAAGAAAAGCGAAGAAAATACCCTAAATAAGGCTTTTTGAGGAAAAATTTCAACCATTATTTCTTGGTATTGTGAAAAATGATTATCTTTGCACAAGAATAGTTCAGAAATAAGAATCGGATTCTTCATAATGAGCGAAGCTTTGATTCTCCATAAGAAGACGTTCGGGGAACTGACTGCCGACGAACTCTACGAACTCCTGAGGGTGCGTAGCGAAGTGTTTGTGGTCGAGCAAAACTGCGTCTATCAGGATATGGATGGCGACGACCAATGCTCCATTCATCTTTGGTTGACCCAGGGAGAGCAGGTTGTTGCCCTGGCTCGTGTATGTCCTGCTGGAACCCACATGCAGGAGGTTTCCATCGGCCGTGTCATCACCACCGACCGAGGCAAAGGCTACGGCAAGCAGATCATGCTCCATGCCATCGATGCAGCCATCGGGCATTTCGACGCAAGGCGCATCGACATTGAAGCTCAGGAATATGCCCGTGGATTCTACGAAAGCGTAGGATTCCGTCAGTCGTCCGACACCTTTATGCTCGATGGCATTCCTCACATCAGAATGACATTCACTTTAACCGATCATACAGTATGACAATACAAGAATTTCGTGACTACATGGCATCGGGCAAACCCGTGGTCGGAGGTTCCGATGTCCACATGATGTTCCATCAGCTGTCGCAGGAGGCGCTGAAGATAACGGCTGAGATCAATGGCAAGTACCATACTCCCGAAGAACTCCATGCGCTATTGGAGCAACTTTGGGGACGTGAAGTGCCCAAGACGGTAGGTATGTTCCCACCCTTCCATACCGACTGCGGAAAGAACACCATCGTTGGTGAACGAGTCTTCATCAACATGGGCTGCAAGTTCCAGGATCAGGGCGGCATCACCATCGACGAAGGTGCGCTCATCGGTCACAACGTCGTGCTCGCCACCATCAATCACGACCTCAACCCTGCCCGTCGTCAGAGCATGAGCTATGCCCCCATCCATATTGGCAAGAACGTCTGGATTGGAGCCAATGCAACAGTACTTGCTGGTGTGACCATCGGTGATGGCGCCGTAGTTGCAGCAGGTGCTGTTGTGACAAAGGACGTTGAGCCGAATACGATAGTGGGTGGTGTTCCAGCCAAAGTGATTAAAAAGTTAGAGATAAAAGACAGATAAATCTGAATACATGGAAATAAAGAACAGGCCAAATCCCAATGAGGCTTTTCCGAATCCGAAGATTCCAAGCCTCTGCTTCATCAAGAACGTGGTGAAGAACCCGCGTATCATCATCGGCGACTATACCTACTACGATGATGTGGATGGTGCTGACCAGTTCG
>JAEEGG010007577.1_pt1 | contig 24953 bp, 13 predicted proteins | sample 9134161 | NCBI WGS metagenome assembly JAEEGG01 (sample SAMN16246543, study PRJNA631951) | gut metagenome | biome: gut microbiome; feature: rumen; material: CR-attached | host: Bos | place: Iran: Karaj | collected 2018-10 | reverse complement strand
GTGTACTGTTCTGGCAGTCGCACAAACTGATACGTGCCGAAGCTGTTGATAAAGCCAGCAATGTACTGGCTTGTGCCATGCACCGTATTAACCGTTATCTGATAACGACCAAGACGGCAAGTCATACTAATGCCTGGATAGTTGAGCAATCACTATACCCCGACTCGATACAGGCCATAACCAACCGCATAGCAACCACCAATCCCTATACCGATGGTTGTGCCATCAGTACCGAGCCAGGTGTTATACCACAGTATCCCGACGGATTCATGTCGGTTTCGTTCAATACCAAAGACAGCATCAATACCTTTATTGAGCCCGACCACAGCTACTTCCAGGAACGTTGGTACAGTATTCCTCGTACACAGCGCAAACCAACCTGGGTGGTTTTTAACGACAAGAACAGAAAACAGGAAACCGACGAAGATGCTACGATAGCCGCCTATACGCACCCCTTATTTAACGAGAGAGGTAAGTTTGTTGGCGTTATTTCAATCTGGCTCTCATTGCAACATATCTCAAATATAATGGCCGAGGTACGTCCCTATCCGCACTCGTACTATGTGATGATTGACGAGAAAGGGCGCTATGTGGGGCATCCCGATTCTACCCGTCTATTCAACCAAACGATCTTCAGCGTGGCCGACCCACAACATCAGGCCGACCTGATAGCCTTAGGTTACGAGATGACCAAGGGTAATAAAGGTAGCATGTCGATAAAAATCAATGGCAAAAAATCGCTGGTATGCTATATGCCCGTTGAAGGCACTCCATGGAGCCTGGCTATTGTTTGTCCGCATAGCGATATCTTGAGAGGATTCTACCGTCTTACCTATATTGTAGTGGCACTACTGATTGTAGGTTTGCTGCTTATCTTTATCAACTGTCACAAGGCGGTAACTGTTTCGCTCAGTCCGCTACATCAACTGCTTGAAAAAACCAAAGCTGTTAGCAACGGCCATTTAGATGTGGATATAGCCCATACCAAGCGAACGGATGTGATAGGAGGATTGCAGAACAGTTTTGCCACCATGTTGGAGTCGCTCAATTATTATATCAACAGCGTTCGTACCGCTACCGATCAGACCAAGCGTTACAACCGTGAGTTGGAGCATACCACCCAACTGGCAATAGAGGCCCAGCGCCAGAAAACAATTTTCATCCAGAACGTTACGCACCAGATACGCACACCGCTTAATATCATCATGGGCTTTGCACAGATACTGAATTGCCCTACCGACGACACATCGCTGAGCGAAGAGTTAGGACAGGATGAGATTAAGAGTATTGCCAGTACCATGACGCACAACAGCCGACTGCTTATGCGTATGGTGATGATGCTTTTCGACAGCTCTGATAACGGCAAGGCCGAGACTGCCAATTGCGATAAACGCGAGATGGTGGCATGCAACGATGTGTGCCGGAGTGCGCTGAAATTCACAACCAAGTACAATCCCGAAGTACCTGTTGAGTTCAAGACCGAGTTGGCCGACGACTTCTGCATCCATACCAACTACCGTTATCTGGAATACAGTCTGGAAGAGTTACTCAGCAATGCCGTACGCTATTCCGACCAGCAGCACATCTCGTTACACGTAACGCGTAACGAGGAGTTTGTACGTTTCGTAGTACAGGATACGGGTAAGGGTATTGCCGAGGCCGATCGTGAGCACATTTTTAAGTTCTTTACCAAGGTAGACGACTTTAGCGAGGGCTTAGGCCTGGGCCTGCCCCTTACTAAACGTCATGCAGAAACTTTGGGTGGAAACCTGATACTCGACACCACCTACCATGAGGGTAGCCGGTTTATCTTCGAGATACCCGTGGCATAGCATCAGCCACAATGGAAGTACTTGGTAACCAATTTCTGGATTTCCTCTGGATAATTCTCTATCGTACGACGGAGGTTCTTATCATCGAAGGCACGAAGCTGTTCGATGATACCGTCAATCATGGCTGGCGAGAACACACCATACTCCTCGTAGGCCCTACGCTGACGGTTCAAGCAGTCGGCCGAAGCCACACACGAATCAGGTAGCTGAGCCAGATTAGCCAGTCGGTCGGCATTCTCAGCATCGTGGATATTTACATTCACGTAAGTTTTCTCGGCCAGTTTAAGTGCGCCATCCAGCTCAAAACCATAACGGCAGGCTACGCACAAGCCAGCCAACAACTGATAGAGATCGGCAGAGCCATCGGGTGAACGCATCTCAACGGTCTGCTTAATGCTGGTATCATAGTGAGTTTGTGGCTCCAACGGATTCGCAGCATGACACATATCCACATCGGCAGCCCAGCCTAATGGCACACGTACCAATACGCTGCGGTTTCTGTCGCCCCAACAAACATTGGTGGGTGCCTCCTGATGGGGTACCAGACGGAAATAGCTGGTAGGATTCTTATTACCAAAAGCGGTAATCGAAGGTGCCAGCACCATCATACCTGCTATCATCTTACGAGCAGCCTCGCTCAGTACACCATTCTCCAGCATCTGGTTCTTGCCGTCCTTCATCATACGCATGTGGACATGCAGACCAGAGCCAGCCTTACCGGTGGTAATCTTAGGAGCAAAGGTTACATCATAACCCAACTCATAAGCCAGGTTGCGGATGACCCACTTGGCAATCATCAGCTGGTCGGCAGCCTGCTCAACTGCCACAGGCAGGAACTCAATCTCGTTCTGCTCGTAGTTCTTACCATCCAAGCTGAAGTTACCCACCTCGGAATGTCCATACTTAATCTGGCCACCAGCCTGGGCAATATACTTCATACAACGGGTACGGAATTCATTAGCCTTGGCATAAGGTGCCGACTCATGATAGCCGCGCTGGTCCTGAGCAGGGAACATACCCTCGTCGTTGCTAATCACATAATACTCTAACTCGCCCATGGCCTGAAACTCCATACCTGTTACCTGATGGAAAGCCTCAGCAGCTTTGTGGAGTGTGTGCTCGGGCGATGACTCCAACGGATTGCCATCCTTATCGAAGAACGAGCAGAGCAATGATACGGTTGGAATCTCGGCAAACGGATCGACAAAGGCCGTACGATAGCGTGGCAACACATACAGATCGCTGCTGCCAGCCTGAATAAACGAGAACAAGCTACTGCCATCCACACGCTCGCCACAAGTTAGTATGGTATCAAGATATGCCAGATCATTAATTACAAAGTTAAGTGTTTTCAACCTGCCATCGCCGCCTGGATACATAAAGTTAACCATACGGATGTCGTTGTTCACAATGTAATCAATAATGTCGGCTTTAGTAAACTCTGCCGAGGGTTTCTGAAGTGCCTCTACAATAGGGTTGGCATTCAACATCAGCTTGTCGTTGTTCATCATGATGCTTTATCGTATAATTGTTTGCGTTATATTTCGGGCAAAGATAAGCATTTTTATCGGGTGTGTGGTATTATTTTGAGGTTTTTTATAATTTTTGCACAAATATACATGAAAATGGGAGACCGTTTAAAGTCTCCCATCCAACCAATTACTTACTATCAAACGTCGGTAAGCTACTTTCTACCGACGATTGGCTGCCTGATATCAAAGGCCAGCCATTAACCCATTCAACACGATCCATTAATACTTGTCGGCCAGCATCGGGATCAGTCTTCATGTAACCATGATAGATCATCCAGTCCTGACCCGCATCATCAGTAACAAACTCGGCATTATGACCAGGGCCTGCCACGTTGTTACTGCCATGCAGAAGCACATCGAAAGCACCATCGAGCATACGCTTACCATCCTTGGTAACATATGGTCCGAACAAATTCTCAGAACGTCCGTAGATAACCTGATAAGTACTATTGTTACCCTCGCAGCACGAGCCGTTTGAGCCAAACAAATAGTAGTAGCCATCGCGATGGTGGATATAGGTAGCCTCCATCTGGTTGCCAGCTATCTGAACGGGCTTGGCACCTGGTTTAAGCGTGAGACCGTCGGCACTCAATTCTACACCATATATACCATGGAACGAGCCCCAGAACAGATACTTCTTACCACCATCCTCGATATAGAAGGGATCGATACAGTTCTGTATGCCGATATCCTCGCTGATGAACAGTGCTCCATGATCGGTGTAAGGTCCCTGCGGTTTGGTGGCCGAAGCGACACCTAAACCGCAAGTCCACTCACCACCCCAAGTCGACTTAGAGTAATAGAGCATATATTTACCATCAACATAATTTATATCGGGTGCCCAGATACCACCACCAGGGTTCCACTTGGGGCGACTCTCATCAGTAAAAGCCGTACCCACATACTGCCACTTCAGCAAATCGGTAGAACGATAGATGGGCAGGTTGCGGATATCCTCGGTAGCAAAAAGATAGAACACGCCATCGGGCGACTTTACTATAGAAGGATCGGGCAACGAGGTTGCAATAATAGGATTACGATACTTCTGAACAACAGGGATAGGTTTGATATCCTGAGAGTGCCCACCGTCGTCCGACGATGAGCAACCCAGAATAGGCATAAAGCCAACAATTATACTAACTATAGAAAACATGTAACTTCTTTTATTCATTACTAACATATTACCAACCAGGATTTTGTGTGAGATTAGGATTACGCTCCAGCTCGCCCTGTGGCACAGCAAACAGCTTCACGTGCTCACCGATATAGTTATTGGTGTAGCGCTTGGTACCCCAGATTTCTGTCATACCATTAGCACCATTGAGCTGTGAAGGATTGCTAACCAGTGCGCGGTTAGTGCCCAACTTACGGTCGAGCCATGTATCCCAACGCAACTGCTTCCAGTAGAGCTGACCCTCGCCACAAAGCTCCCAGCCATACTCGTTACGGATACGCTCACGCATATTGTCCTGACCAGTAACCTTGGTATACTCATTGCTATTAAGCAGAGCCAGTCCAGGAATACGGGCACGAACCATGTTGATGTATTTCACGGCCTCATCGGTCTTTCCCTGCTCGTTCAGAGCCTCAGCCAAAGAGATGAGTGCACCGGCATAGCGGAAGATAGGTGTATCGATATCGCTGTTCAAGCCATTCTTTGTTTCACGACCCTCGGGCACAAACTTACGCCACAGGTAGTAGAAACGGTCGTTGGTATCGGTACGCAGGTCGTAAGGAGCAGCATTGTCCGATCCGATGTAAGGCCAACGCAGGGTGTAATCCCAACAGTCGGCAGTCGAGCCACCCTTATAAGTAGAGTACGGAGTGATGAAGTTCATGAGCATACGTGGGTCGCGGTTCTGATAAATAGCCAGGATGCGGGCCTCGTTGCCATCCTTATCGTACTGACTCATGTCGGCACCATAGGTTACCATCTGCTGGTAGCCAGCCTTCAGCTTATCGCTGGCAGCATTAGGATCAAGACCATCACGCAGGAAGTAAACCGAACGGGCCTTAGGATCCATCTTTGAATAGCCAGGGAATACCTCGTCCATATTAAATGGCCTACCATCGGCATACTCGTACGAGTCAACAAAGTAAGGATTAGGAATCAGGTTGTTCCAGCAACCAAAACCATCGGCGGTATAAGTATTACGGTTACCATGTGTGCGACCTAACAGCGAGCCCATACCCTCCTCGTCGGTGTACTGATACTGGAAGATATACTCATCGTTACGCTCATTGGCAGCCTTGAACATATTCTTATAATCAGGGAACAGCTGGAAGCCCATAGTGGTGATAGCTGTGAAATCGGCAGCGGCCTTATCCCAGTCCTTCAGCCACATGTAAACCTGACCACGCAGATAGTAAGCACAAGCCTTGGTTACACGACCGTAGTTCTTATCAGAAGTGGCGTACTTGTTAGGCAGACTGGGCTCGTTGATAGCCTCAGAGCAATCCTTGATAATCTGCTGCCAAACCTCATCGGCAGTGTTACGGGGCTTGGTGTCCTCGCCATACTCTATGGGTTCGGTGTAGATGGGCACACCACGCCACAGCACGTTAGCACGATAGTAAGCCCAGGCACGCAGGAACTTACACTCGGCAATATCGCGGGCACGCTCGCTAGCCGACATAGCCTCACACCTGTCAAGGTTGTTAATCACGTTGCTGGTACGATAGATTTCCTCATACAAGCGCTTCCACCAGTCGTTGAATCCCCAGTAACCGGCATTACAACGGCCACGGGCCCAATCGTAACCACCCCAGTTAGCATCCAGGTCACAAACATCGGTAGCAGCATCAAAGTTCTGCCAGTCGGGGCATTCGCCCTGCTGCTCCCAGTAGAAACGTTCGTAGGCACCATTCACCACAGCATCAGCCATGTTATAGGTACTCCATACCAAGTCGGTACCTACACGGTCGGAAGGTTGAGTATCCAGGAAGTCGGCATTACAAGCCGTGAGTGCGATACTCGATGCAGCCAGAATAAGACTGCGACACATATTATTGATTATTTTCTTTTCCATATTGGTTATTCATTGTTGATGGTTAAAATGTTACATTCAGTCCGAATGAGAGCTGACGCATGGTAGCATAACCCTCACCAGAGCGCATCTCAGGATCAAGTCCGGGGAAGCTGGTGATAGTCCACAGGTTCTCACCCGAGAAGTAAACTCGCAGGTTCTCGGCATAGATCTTTCTGCTGATGTTCTTTGGCAATGTGTAACCGATAGTAAGGTTACGCAGCTTCAGGTAATCACAACTATAGAGATGGAATGTATTGTCGAGGGCATCACTCATACTTGGATTCTCGAGCGACATACGTGGATTCTTTGAAGTGATATTGGTACGAGGATCGTTGGGGTTGTTGGGATCATAGAAGTAGTGATCATCGGCAATCCACTGTGGGATGCTCAAACCAAACACCACGTTAGATGAGTTCTGACCAATCTCACGCCAGTAGGTTGAGAAGCCTGTGGCTCCACCCCAGTTCATCGAGAGATCGATACCTTTCCACTCTGCGTGCATCTGCATACCGAAAGTAAACTTAGGCACGTTCGATTCGCCCATGAACTGCTGGTCGTGACTGCCACCATAAACCTTATCGCCATTGGTATCGGCATAGATATACTCACCATACCAGATAGCATTCTGGGTTACAGCGTGCTGTGGCTCGAACGAGTAGCCGGCAGCAATCATGTCCTGTACCCACTTCAGATCCTCAGGAGTACGGATCATACCATCGCGTGGACCGCCATTGGGGTTAACCACACCGTTGGCATCGTAATAGGTTCCGTTACCACTATAGATAGGATATACATAAAACTCGTTCATCATGTGTCCCTCAACCAGACGCTGGGTACCACCCGACGAAACCTCACCAAGGTTAGAGTAGTACACGTTAGGATCGGGATTGTTAGGATCTGCACCCCATCCCTGGATGATGCCACCCTTATAATCGGTTACCTTGTTCTTATTGAACGAACCATTAACAGCCACGCCATAGGTTACATCGCCAATCTTATCCTCCCAACGGAAGGTCATCTCCAAACCGCGGTTGCTTACACCGGCCAGATTCTGCAGGGGAGCAACCTTATCACCGAAGATAAGTCCGATAGATGGACGGTAGAGGATACCAGAGGTCTGCTTGTCGTAGTAGTCGATAACACCCGACAGACGACCACCGAGGGTACTGAAGTCGAGCCCCAGGTTGAAGGTTTTGGTAGTCTCCCAGGTTACGTTCATGTTAGGCAGGTTCTTCAGGTAGAAACGAGGCACCTTCTTGCCACCCATGGTGGTGTAACCTGTTTCGTACCACGACTGATAAGCATAGTTATCAACCGATGAGTTACCCAGCTTACCATAAGAGGCGCGCAGCTTCAGGTTATCGAATACGCTGAGGAAAGAGTTCTTGGCAAAAGCCTCCTCGCTGATACGCCAACCTGCCGATGCAGATGGGAAGAAACCCCAACGGTTATCGGGTGAGAAACGCGACGAACCATCATAACGGAAGTTAGCCTCTAACAGGTAACGCGAATCGAAGGCATAATTCAAACGACCGAACCAAGAACGATAGGTATAACCGGTAAAGTTACCACGTGTGTACTCCTCCGATGTCAGGGTATTCAAGTCGGTCAGTGTGGCATCGATCATACCCATCTTCTTCACATCGGTATTACCATCGCTGTTCTTACCTTCCTCGAAACCTACCAGTGCACCTACATCGTGCTTCTGGGCAAAGGTGTGGGCCCAGTTCAGGGTGTTGGTAATCTTCCAGTTATAGTAGTGGTGATAGTACATATAGCTTGAGAGGGCCTCGAGTGCAGCAGGCGATGCTACCACCTCATTACGACTGAAGCTATAGCTCTCGTTCTGTCCGTCGGTGTACTTATGACGGGCATTGTAGTAGTCGTAACCAAAGGTTGACTTGAAGGTAAAGTCCTTCAGGAATTTCACCTGAGCATAGGCTGTGCTGTAAGCGTGGGTAGTCTTATAGTAACTGTCGCCATCGCCATTCAACAACTGCATGGGGTTGTGAGCTGCACCATCCTCAACCGATGTCTCGATACCACCAAACTTACCATCGTAATAAGGATAGATACCAGGCACGGTCTTTAGGAATTCCCAACTCGACAGGGCATCCACATTGTTACGGTCGCGATCGCTGTGAGTACCCCATACCTGAGCACCCAGCTGCAACCAGTTAGTTACATCCGAAATCAGCTTCAGGTTGATAGAGTACTTCTGCTCGCCCGAGCGAACAATCATACCAGGGTTATCTAGATAGGTTAATCCAAGGTTATAACGTGTGCGGGTGTCCTTACCCGACAGAGAGATGGCATGCTCCTGCATCACCTTAGTCTGGTAAATCTCATCATACCAGTCGGTATTTGGATAAGCCACATAGTTGGGATAGCCCGACTCAGCAATGCCATTGGGATTAGCCTCAGCCTGGCGCCACTGGTCAATTACGCTTTGTGGATATTTTCCTGCAGTACCGATATTCTCGCTGGCCTCGTTCACCATCTCCATATAGTCGGCATAGTTCGACATAAAGCGAACCAGCTTCGATGGTTTATTGATCGACAACCTGCCGGTATAGGTTACATTCACCTTACCCTCAGTACCACTCTTAGTGGTAACCAGGATAACACCGTTAGCACCACGGTTACCATAGATGGCACACGATGCAGCATCCTTCAGGATCGAGATGTTCTCGATATCCATGGGGTTCACATCCGAGAGACTCATTTCCATACCATCTACCAATACCAGCGGACTGGCATCGTTCATGGTTCCCACACCACGGATGTTTACCGAGAAGTTCTCGGCGCCGGGCTTACCTGAGCCCTGCAGAATATCAAGACCGGCAGCCATGCCCTGCAATGCCTGGGCAACAGTGGTAACAGGACGTGAGTTGGCTTCCTTCTCAAGGTTTACCGATACCACCGAACCCGTCAGGTTCACCTTCTTCTGGGTACCGTAGCCCACTACTACTATTTCGTTCAATTCGTTACGGTCTTCCCTCATGGTTACTACCATGTTATCGGTTGCACGAGCAGTAACATCTACGTAACCGATATAGGTAAACACCACTTGCGCATCGCTCTTACTGAGCTGCAGTTTAAAACGTCCGTCCATATCGGTAACAGCGGCATTCTGCGTGCCCTGCTCCTTAACGGTAACGCCAATCAGGGGTTCGCCCTGCGCATCTACCACCGTACCAGTAACAGTACGTTGCTGCTGAGTGGCTGCTACAGTACTGGAATGAACCGATAAGACCAGATTTCGTTCGGCTAAAGCTGGCGAAGCTGCCATCAGCATAGCTGCGCCTACCAACGAGGTAATTAATCTTTTTTCCATTTCTTGATGTTTAGGTTTAATTGTTTTTGTTTATTTCTTAAGAAAATCGTCAGTTCGTGTTGGTGAATACATCTCCCAGAGCGAGGCGATAGTCCAGCCTGGCGCAAAGAGGTTGTTATAGAATCCCTTGCCATTCATACCGTAATCCCAAGTAGTGTGCTGTACCACCTCTGGATAGAAACCAGGTACGGCAATACCACAAAGGCGCTCGGGTGTAGGCATCAGCTGTGAGAGCGAGTTAAAGATCACATCGTGCATATGCAGGAAACGCTGGTTTCCCTTCTGCTGTCCGAGCCAATTCACAATGTGTGGCAACTCGAATACAAACACATCGATATGGTTATTCTCTACCGATACGTTACTCCAGCCACGGGTCTTCAGACCTAAGTCGCCTAACATCTGTCCCTGTGCAAAGGGTACATCCCACATGTAATACCATGACAAAGCAAAGTAAGCAGCCTTTTCGCACAGGTCGATATAACGCTGACGCTCCTTGCCCTTGGTTACAGCGGCCAGGTAATAGGTAGCAGTAACAGCAGCAATAGCAGCCTCTTTATCCTCGCAGTTTGCATCGAGGGTTGATGAGAAGTAATCGCTCTTTGAGATGATATTCTGCTCCAGATAGTCAACAGTGCGGCGGGCAGCCTCCAGATACTGCTTCTTACCAAAGTAACGATAACCCATCACCAAAGCTGAGGTAGATGAAGGTGTGCTACCACCTGTTCCATCCACATCGGTACCATTGTCGTGATACTTACGGGCAAAGCTGCCATCAGCCTTCTGCAGTTTAAGGAATCCATCCAGAATACCTTTTATACGTGCCTCCCACTGAGGATGGCGACGACCATGTGCCTTCTCGTACTTCAGATACAACAGAATAGCATAAACACCCTCTGACTGCTGACGGATAGAGTGTACAACCTTATCATCGCTTGGGAAGCCGCGGGTAAAGTTCACGTTATCATAGAAGTAGCCGGCACTGGTAAAACCATGCTGCAGATAGCTCTCCAAAATCTCATTACCCATGGTTACAAGATCCTGCTCACCATGCTGTTCTCCATACTCGATAGCATTGAAAGCATTCAGCAGCACACGACCACAGAAACCTACCTGTGCCTCGGGGAAAGGCTTGCAATCGCTGGTAAGCAGGGTGTGACCCGAGTTGTACTTCAAGGGATAGTTACTTACATACGACTGGCGGAAGTAGTTGGTCAGTCCCTTCTTCATCTCCTCAGGGGTAAAGAGTGGCTTCAATGCCTGTGGTTTCAGGTTATCGAAGCAACGCTGCCACATCAGTGTAACGTGCTCGCCAAAGTCCTTGGCCTCAGTCTGACTGATACGCCACTGGATAGTCTTGGTCTCACCCTTCTCAATCTTGGCGAAAGCAAACACTGGGGCTGCCAAGGTTAACTTACGGATGTAGCGCTTAGGCGTCTCAATGTAAGGATAGCCAAAAGTGAGCTTAGCCTCCTGCTGCTCGCAATCAAGGCCCAGATAACCCAGAGATGTTTCGCCACTCAGGATAATCTCACCTGCCTGGTGGGTAGTCATACATTCCTGCGGAGTGTCAAGCTGACGGATTACAGCCACCGACTTACCGTTAGCCTCATCATAAACACTGGTCATGGGCGACGACAGACGGTCCTCACGGAAGTTCCAGCTCTTGGATGTGTGAAAAGCGGGTGCCTCCTTAGGCGAACGCAGGTTGCGATGATACCAGAAACCTGGCAGATAGAACTCACTATCGGCCGACTTGATGCCTGTGGCAAGCTGCGCGCCGAAGTTATAATACGTTGTGGCATCGGCCTTGATGGTAACGGTATAAACCTGATTGTTGCCATCATTTGCTAACTGTGCACTGATGTGCAAAGGCAATGTCTTGCCATCGGCCGACTTTAACTGATTACCATCAGCCTGCAGTTGGATAACTTTTGCCTCGTTGCCTGGCTGCTTGATACTGATCTGCGTCTGGATGTTGATAGCAGAAGCATGCATCGACAAAGCAGCAAAGGCTGTCAATAAATAAGTTTTGTTGAACATATAATAAAAGTTTTTGTTGGTTACGTTTTACCTTTTAGCTATAATAGTTAGCGACAGATTTTCGGCGGCAAAAGTAATAAAAAGGATTATTAGGCACGGGTAATATTGTTCTGAAAACGGGTAATATCGTCAAAAGTACAGAATTACTGCACAAAAATAGGGGTAATATCAGAATTAATCGCTAAATTTGCACACAGATAAAAACGAAGCTATGCGATATATAACGTTACTCCTTACTTGGATATTTGCCAGTATCATGGTAAATGCTGCCGACTTTAAGTTCCAGCATCTGAACACCTCCTGCGGTTTACCTAACCAGCAGGTTGAGAGCATGGTGCAGGATAACAACGGCTATATATGGATAGGTACGCGTAACGGACTGGCCAGATATGATGGATATAATGTAGATACCTACTACCATGTTGAGGGACAAACACACTCATTAGTGCATAACTTCGTTCATGGATTGTTTGTGGATAGCAAGCACCGCCTATGGATCAGTACTGAGAATGGTGTGAGTATGTACCGCCCCGAAACCGACGACTTTCGGAACTATTTCAACGTACGGGGCTACTGCACCAGTTTCGTAGAAACCAACGATGGCAGGATACTCACCGGCTCAGGACAGTTGTATGCTTACGATACTAAGACCGACTCGTTTGTAGTCATCCCATCGCTCAATGCCGGCACCATCGCCTCGCTAGCTAAGGATCGGGCTGGCAACATCTATGTGTCGGCCAGTCAAATGATATTCTCGATGAGCGCCAACCTCACCAAGATACTACCGCTAAACATCAGTCTTAACGATGGACAGCCCGTAAGTCATAACGCCATCCTCCCCTTGTTGGTTGATTCCAAACAGCGCCTCTGGGTGGGCTGCAACGATGGCAGTGCCATTTGCTACAATCTGAAGAGTCATGCCCAGCAACGTTATACCGCCAACCAACTAACAGGCGGCATCATCCGTGTAATCATCGAGGACAAGCAGCACCGTATCTGGTTTGGTACCGAGAATGGCATCCTGACATTGAATCCCGATGGCAGCAGCATACTTACACAGAAACACTATGGTAGCGACGGCCTATCGGACAATGCGGTGTACACCATCCTGGCCGACCGTCAGAACAACATCTGGATAGGTTCATACTTTGGTGGCGTAGATTATCTGTCGAGTCAGAAACCGCAGTTTCACCATTTTGAGCCCAGTGCCGCCAAAGGCGATTTAAAGGCCCGCATACCACGCATGATAACCGAGACATCACCAGGCATCTTCTGGATTGCCAGCGAAGACCAGGGCGTAAACATCTACAACTCTTTCACAGGCCTGTTCACACCTTTTACCGAGATTCCAGGACTTGACTCGAACACGCATAGCATCTACTACGATACCAAGACTGCCGACATCTGGATTGGTACGCGATTCAAAGGTTTGTACCGCTACAACCTACAAACCCGCAAAACCACCCAGTATTACCGTACCAATGGACTTACATCGGAAGGTATCTTTTACCTGACCCGCGATAAGAACGGACGCTTGTGGATTGCCACCATGGAAGGATTGCGCTATTACGACGAGCAATCGGACACCTTCTGTACGATAGGCGACGATCTGCTGGACCGCACGTTCATCTACTCGCTGTTCGTAGATCGACATAACCAATTATGGGCCAGCACAGTGGCTTGTGGCTTGTATTGCATCAGCAACGGCAAGGTAACAAGTTACAGCAGGGATAACGGCAGCGGACTGACCGATAATTACATCATATCATCATTCGAGGACTCGAAAGGTCGCCTATGGATAGGCACTAACAATAACGGACTATTCTGGTTAGACAACAAGAGCGGCAAGATTGTACAAGCAGGCACATGGATACCCCGCCAATGTACGGTATGCAGCATTGTGGAGGATAAAACGGGTAACTTGTGGATTGGTACCGACCAAGGCTTGTACAGCCACCGCCTGAGTGACGGTCATACCCGCTGTTTCTCGGCAGGAGCCGAACTGCCCGTCAACCAGTTCAACTTTACATCAACCTATCTGGCCACCGACGGACGCGTGCTGATGGGTACCTTCGACGGACTGATAGCCTTCCAGCCCAAACAGATGCACACCGAAGCCAAAAACATGTATGTGCATTTCAAGAAACTGTTTGTAAACGATCAGGTACGGTCGCAGATCGACTATACCAACAGCATCACACTCACCTACGAAGAGTCGCACTCGTTCCACATCGAATACGGCGTAGTCATGCCCGAGAATGTACAGGGCATACAGTATCAGATAAAAGTAGATGGTATCGACAAGGAATGGCGTAATGTGGGTGCCGAACGCCGGTTTTATGGTTATCTGCTTAGTCCGGGCACTTACCAACTACACGTAAGGGCAAACACCTGCGATAGCGATTGGGATAAATGTCCTGAACGCACGCTTACCATCGTTATCAAGGCACCGTTCTATCTCTCTACCATCGCGTACATTATATATTTCATATGCTTTGCTGCCCTAGTATGGGGCGGACTCACGCTCTACAATATCCGTATGAAAGAGCAGGCCAAGGTGCGCTATGCCAACATGGAGAAAGCCAAGGTTGAGGAGATCGACCGCATGAAATCGAACTTCTTCACGATGGTGTCGCACGAACTCAAGACACCTCTCTCACTCATTATCGCACCACTGAAGAGTATCAGCGCCAGCGAGGTGGATAAGGAGGTGGGCGAATCGCTGAACCTAGCCATTCGCAACTGCTCGAAGATGGAACACCTGATTAACGAGCTGGTAACCTTCAACAAGATCGAGTCAGACAATTTCCCATTCTACGTTCAGCAGGGCAACCCTGTGGAGTTTGTAGGTGTGGTGGCCGATAACTTTAACGAGGCCGTTCAGGCCAAGGGCTTACACCTCACCGTAAATTGTATCGATAACGGCGAAGACGGTTGGTTCTCGCCATCATATATCGAGCACATACTGAACAACCTCATGTCGAATGCCATCAAGTTCACAGGTAACGGTGGCGCCATCACTATCCATGCCGAGATTACACAGACAGCGGATTCGCCCGACCTGTTTCTGAAGATGCAGGTAACCGATACCGGTATCGGCATTATCAAAGATGAACAGAAGAAAATTTTTGAGCGTTTCTACCAAACCAAGCGCGGCTACAGCACTAACAGCAGTGGCTGGGGCATCGGTTTGGCACTCATCCGCCGACTGGTTGAGATACACAAAGGCTCGGTGTCGGTAGAGAGCGAGCTGGGCAAGGGCAGCACATTTACGGTTCTGCTGAATATTTCGGGCAACGCATTCTCGGATAAGAACAAGATTGCTGGCGATAGCGAACAGGCAACGGTAAGCAGCTATCTCAGTAAGCTCGATGCCACACCCGTTACCATCGCGGGTAGTGCCATTCCTACCACCACTATCCCATCAGCCCCAGCAGCTCATAAGCAGACCTTGCTGGTAGTTGAGGATAATGAGGATATGCTGAAATTCCTGGAGCAGCTGTTTGCAGCAGATTACAACGTGATAACGGCACCCGACGGACAGCAGGCATGGGATATCGCTATCAGTAGAACGGATATCGACCTGGTGGTATCGGATGTGATGATGCCTGTGATGACAGGTGCCGAACTATGTAACATGATAAAGGGCAACATGAGCACCAGTCATATTCCCGTGATTCTGCTCACAGCCAAGGGCGACCCCGAGGATGTGAAGGACGGTTATCGCAATGGTGCCGATGCCTATGTGCTGAAGCCCTTCGATCCAGAATCGCTGTCGCTACAGATCAGTAACCTGCTCAAACTAATACAGAACCGTCAGCAATCCATTTTCAATGATGGCGAAGAGTCGCTGAAACAGAACGACAGTCTGACGCAGCTCGACCGCGACTTTATCCAGCGACTGATGGAATTGGTAGATAACAACATCGGCAACGCCAACTTCTCGGTGACCGATATCACTACCGAATTAGGTATGAGTCGCAGTTTGTTGCATACCAAGATGAAGAATCTGATGAACACCTCGGCAGGCGACTACATCCGCCACAAACGTATACAAAAGGCCTGCCAGATGATTACCGACGGACATAATGTTTCGGAAACAGCCTACAGCTGCGGCTTTGCCGACCCCAACTACTTCTCGAAGGTATTCAAGAAAGTAGTTGGCGTGGCACCATCCGAATATACTAAGCAATAACTTAGTGCGACTGTTTAAACGCGTCTAACTGCTTAAAGCAGTGGCGGTTGATGATTTGCTGCAACTGGCGGTCGGGATTGTTGCGGATATAGCAACGATGATCGAACACCACCAGTTCACTACTCTCTTGCGCCGTTGCCGTAACCGCGCACAACAGCCAAACCATTAGGCTTATAGTTATTTTTTTCATAATCATGCCGCAAAGATAGAAAAATAATTGCAAAAAGTGATGCACATTCGGTATTTATTTGTATATTTGCCACATGAAAGATAAAGTTGACCACTATACTATATGTTTTATTGACAGTTGTCCGATGCACAGACACTGTTTGAGATGGATGGTAGGCCGTTATGCCGATACCAGTAGAGAAACATACCTGTCTGTTAACCCACATAACCCGCTGATGGGAAGCGACAGTTGTCCGTTGTATCGCGAAGATATACGTGTTATCAAGAAGAAAGGCTTTACCAACATGTATTACGACATGCCTTGGCACATGGAATTTAAAATACGCCGACAACTGATTGCCAAGTTCGGGCGCAAGCAGTATTTCCAGATGCGTAAAGGCGAACGCCTGATTACACCCGACCAGCAAAAAGTAATAGAACAGGTTATGCGTGCCAACAACTGGCAAGGCCCCATCAAGTACGACGGGGAGGTTGAAGACTACCTGTGGTAAAAACTTAATCTTTTTGTGATTTCATGAGTTGTTGAGCGGCAGGTGCCACTTCAACAGTTTGTACGTCGCCCTCAATATCAAAGGCAAGTGTGGTTCCATCGGGTGTTACATCAAGCGTACAAGTAGCTCCTACATACAACGGCATACAACTGTTAGCACCAAAGGGCAGTCCGCAGGCAATAGGAATATCAAGATCGTTAAGATGCGCAATAAGCATCTGCTCTACGCTATCATACTGAATATCGAACCTGATAGAACTGAAGGTACCGAAGATAATACCTTTTACACGTGAAAAATCTAACTGTAAACGCAACATATAGAACAAACGGTCGATATCGTGTAACGACTCTTCCATCTCCTCAAGAAACAAAATAATATCCTGATCATCGGACAGGTTGAACTTTGAACCTGCGATGGCCGAATAGCTCGACAGATTTCCCCCTATCAGAATACCTTCGCCATGACCGCACTGGTTGTGTGGATTACCAGGCACCTTAAAAAGCGGCACCATACCAAACAGCATATTGCGCATCAGCGTTGAGCAGGGCTCCAGATTACCTGCCAACTGGAATGCCATCGGTCCGTGCATGCTCATCACCCCTGCCCCAGCCTCAGCATAAAGCAATGTGGTAATATCGCCATGACCCACCAGCCACTTAGGGTGCTTTCGATAACTATCCCTGCTGATACGGTTAAGCAGATGGATAGAGCCGTAGCCACCTCGACTACAGATGATGGCCTTAATGCTATCATCCTGCAGTGCCCACATTATATCGGCTGCACGTTCATCGGCTGTGCCAGCATACACATCTGCATTCAAGCATCTGGTATTAGGCCCGATAACGGGTTGTAAGCCCCAACTCTCGATAACTGCTGCGGCTTCGGCTATCACTGCCTCATCTACCCTGTAGGCAGGCGACACCAATGCGACCTTATCTCCCGGTATTAGAAACGGTGGTGGTATAATTGTTTTCGTCATAAAGTTAATAGATAGTCACGGGGACATGTTTCTGTTGCAAAGATAAACAATTCTTTCAATTTATGCAAGAAAAACGCCCAAAATTTGGCATATTGCCAGCTTTTTTGTACTTTTGCCGGCAAATTGTAAAACAAAACATTAAAATGGCTAAGAAATTAAGACAAGGTACGCTTTGTGTACAGGCCGGCTACAAGGCCAAGAACGGAGAACCAATTGAGTTGCCCATCATCCAGAGCACCACGTTTAAGTACGATGACTCTGACGAGATGGCGAAGTTGTTCGACCTGGAAAAGGAGGGTTATTTCTATACCCGCCTGCAGAACCCCACTAACGATGCGGTGGCTGCTAAGATATGCACACTCGAAGGCGGTGTAGGCGCTGTGCTCACCTCATCAGGTCAGGCTGCTAACTTCTACGCTGTATTCAACATCTGTGAGGCTGGCGACCACATCGTTACATCGAACGAGATATACGGTGGCACCTTTAACCTGTTTGGTGTAACACTGAAGAAGCTTGGTATCGAGTGTACCTTTGTTAGTCCTGATGCCAGCGAAGAGGAGATTCAGGCTGCTTTCCGTCCCAACACCAAGGCGCTGTTTGGCGAGACCATCTCGAACCCTGGCTGCGCCGTATTGGATATCGAGAAATTCGCCAAGATTGCTCATAAGAACGGTGTACCCCTGATTGTGGACAACACCTTTGCCACACCAGTGAACTGCCGTCCTTTCGAGTGGGGAGCCGACATCGTGACACACTCTACCACCAAGTATATGGACGGACTGGCCACTCAAGTAGGCGGTTGCGTCGTAGATAGCGGCAACTTCGACTGGCTGGCAAATGCTGAGAAGTTTCCCGGACTGTGCACACCCGATGAGAGCTACCACGGACTTACCTACGTAAAGGCCTTCGGCAAGATGGGTTATACCACCAAGTTGGTGGCTCAGCTGATGCGCGACCTGGGCTCCATCCCTGCCCCACAGAACTCGTTCCTGCTGAACATGGGTTTGCAGACATTGCATCTGCGCATGGCCCAGCACTGCAAGAATGCACAGAAGGTGGCCGAGTTCCTGAACGCCAACGACAAAGTGGCTTGGGTACACTACTGCGGACTGCCCACCGATGCCAACTACGAGCGCGGACAGAAATACCTGCCCAACGGCAGCTGCGGTGTCATTGCCTTCGGACTGAAGGGCACCCGCGAGACAGCCATTAAGTGGATGGACTCGCTGGAGATGATCAACATCGTGACCCACGTGGCCGATGCCCGCACCTGTGTGCTGCATCCCGCCAGTCACACCCACCGTCAGCTCAGCGATGAGCAGCTGCGCGAAGCTGGTGTAGCACCCGACCTGATCCGCTTGTCGGTAGGTATCGAGGATGTAGAGGATATCCTGGACGACATCAAGCAGGCACTCGAAAAGATTTAAGCCGACGGCAAACGTCGAAACACATGGGGGTAAACGTCGAAAGTAATTTCACGTTTGCCCCCTTTCTTCATACCTTTGCAGCGTCGATTTAGATAAAAAGAACAAAAGAACATAAAAATAAAAGGTATGAAACAGATTAGATTTTTCCTGGTAACAATGATGCTGACACTCTCAGCAATAGTAATGGCACAGAAAACTACCGTTAGTGGCGTGCTGATGGACAAGACCCTGAACGAGGGCGAACCATTTGCCACCGTACGTGTGTTTAAGGCAGGCAAGAGCGATAAGCCCATCGTCATGTTTATCACCGACGAGAACGGTCACTTCCAGCAGGAGGTAAAAGGTAAGGGTAAGTTCGACATCGTATTCAGCAGCGTTGGTAAGGAAGAGCTGCGCCAGAGCATCGAACTGGGAAAAGAAACGCCACTCGATCTGGGCACCATTTTCATGAAAGAGAACGAGACCATGCTGAAGGGCGTTGAAATCGTTGCCCAGAAGCCATTGGTAAAAATGGAGGTCGACAAGATGAGCTACAACGTAGCCGAGGACGAGGATTCGAAATCGAACACCGTACTCGACATGTTGCGCAAGGTGCCTATGGTAACAGTCGACGGACAGGATAACATTACCGTAAACGGTAGCTCATCGTTTAAGGTATATGTAGATGGCATGCCAAACGTGATGTTCTCTAGCAATCCATCGATGGTATTCAAGAGCATGCCAGCCTCAGCTGTTAAGAGCATCGAGGTCATGACCAACCCAGGCGCCAAGTACGATGCCGAGGGTGCCGCTGGTGTACTGAACATTGTGATGAACAAACAGAACCCACAGGCCGCACAGAGCATGAACGGCTATAACGGAACAGTACGTGCATCGGCCGGCAACAAGCAGTTGGGCGGAAGCCTGTTCCTGAACGGACAGCAGGGTAAGCTGAGCTATAGCGCTAACGTGATGACCAGCTATAACAAGCCTGGTAACACCACCACCGAGATGGAGCAGATACAGGATAATGGTACCACGCAACTGATGACGTCGAGCAACAACGTAAAGACACCATTCACCATGGGAAGTCTGACCTTAGGCTACCAGCTCGACTCGATGAGTGTACTGAACCTGACCGCACAGGTAAACTCTATGAACATGAAGAGTACAGGTACCTCTAACACCATCATGGGCGGTAGTGCTTACGGCGATGGATTCAGCTACGGCAGCACCACCGAGATGAAGAACTCACGCACCTCGTTCAGCGGAAGCATCGACTACCAGCGCTTCTTCAACAAGGAGCACACCCAGAGTCTGGCACTCACCTACCAGCTGAACTACAGCCCCGCCACCACCGAGATGACCAACAACTTTGGTACTACATCGAGCATCATCGACCTGACCAACCGCTACTCGGAGAATAAGGACAAGACCACCAACCACATCTTCCAGCTCGACTACTCCATGCCGCTGGCACAGGGTCAGACACTGAGTGTGGGTAGCAAACTGCAGCTGCACGATGCCACATCGGATGCCAAGTACTATCTGAAGGGCACTTACGATCCCAATTCAAGCTCCGACTACGAGTACAAGAACTCTATCCTGGCCGGTTATGGCGAGTATGTAGGCAACTTTGGTAAGTTCGGTCTCAAGGCAGGTCTGCGCTACGAGTACACTTGGCAGGATGTAGAGTACCACTTGGGTAATGGTCAGGACTTCAGTACCAGTTACGGTAGCCTGGTTCCAACAGCCAGCATGCAGTACACCATCTCGCAGGGTTCTAACCTCGGTCTTACCTACAACATGCGCATCTCTCGCCCTGGTATCTCTTACCTGAACCCATACGTTGATAAGACCAACCCCATTGCACTGAGCTACGGTAACCCCGACCTGGATGTAGAGAAGGCTCATAACGTATCGTTGGTTTACAATGCCTTTACATCTAAGCTGATGGTGAACCTGAACCTGCATCATAACTTTGTGGATAACGCCATCTCGCAGTACAGCTTCTACGATAACGACAACCTGCTGAACACCACCTACGGCAACGTAGTAAAGAGTCATCAGACCGGTTTGAGCGGTTACGTTAACTACCTGCTTACTAAGGATACCCGAATATTCTTCAACGGCGGTCTGAACTACACCGACCTGCGCAGTACAGCACTCGACCAGAAGCGCTCGGCTTCGCCGCTTGGCTCGTCCAAGAACAGCGGTTGGACAGCCAACATCATGGCCGGCATACAGCAGACATTACCTTGGGATCTGAAACTGAGTGCCTTTGCCATCACCTCTACCAAGAGCTACACACTGCAGGGCTACAGTGGCGGATTCAATCTGGTAACAGCCAGCCTGTCAAAGTCGCTGCTCAAGGATAAGCTGAATCTGAGTGTATCGGGTATGATGGGCCTGAACAAGGGCGGAAACATCAATATCAATACCTCAAGCCGCGGTAAGGACTTCACCAGCAACACCAGCATCAAGGTGCCCATCTACGGCGTAACCTTCACCGTTAGCTACACCTTCGGTAACTCAAGAATGTCGCAGAAGCAGCACCAGAGCCGTGTACAGAACGACTTCATCGAGCAGCAGTCGCAGGGTGATATGTTGAACAGCATCGGCAGCGATATGTAAGAAAAAGATGGAATAAAGCGTTCTTTTTACAAAAAAGGGCGCTTTATTCTAAATTATTTCATATATTTGCAAGCGTTATGAAGAAGATAGAGAAAAAAGACATCTGGTTACTACTGACACAGCTTGGCGTATGGGCCATCATCATACTGGCAATGCCACTGGCCACATTCCTTAGCACGCAAGATCTACACGCCACAAAGACCTCGTTCTTTGTGGTTTGGGGCCTTCTACACTCGCCCTTTGTAATCTATCTTGCCAACTTCTACCTGTTCGGACCCTACCTGTTCTTTCGCCGCAAGTACTGGTGGTTCGCTATTTGTAACCTGCTAACCATCCTACTGCTCAACAATCAGTTCTTTATGATATGGTTCCACCGCGAACGTATTCCGCACGAGATAACCATGACACCTAATATGTGGATAGGCATCTTTGCAGGCTTGTTAATGTTTATACTGCTCAACTGCTTTGTGGGCGCCATTGCCATCGGCATCCGTCACTTTATGCGCACCCGACAGATTAAGCAACAGCTCAAGGAAGAGAAGGCTAAGAGCACCGAGGCCGAGCTGGCCTGGCTGAAGAATCAGATAAACCCACACTTCCTGTTTAATACGCTCAACAACATCTCGAGTCTCTGTCAGATTGATGCCGATGCTGCACAGGATGCCATCGCACAACTGAGCGACCTGCTGCGCTACGCCATGTACGAGACGAACAAGAAAATGGTACCCATCGAGGGCGAGGTGGAGTTTATGCGTAACTACATCGAGCTGATGAAACTGCGCTGTAACGAGAAGACCGAGGTAACCACTTCGTTCGATGTAAAACAGACCATGGAGATTGCCCCATTGCTGTTTATCTCGTTGGTTGAGAACGCCTTTAAACATGGTGTGAGCAGTAACCGTCCGTCAAAGATCGATATCCGACTGCTGCAGAACGCTGACGAACTGATATTCAACTGCGACAACACCAACTTCCCCAAGGATGATGCCGACCGTAGCGGTTCGGGTATCGGATTGGAGAACACCCGTCGCCGCCTCGACCTGATGTACAAAGGCCATTATACCTGGGAACAATCACTCGAAGGCGATATCTATCACGTGAAGATAACATTGAAAATTGAACATTAGATATGCCATTAACCTGTATTATCGTCGACGATGAGCCACTGGCCGTAAAGCTGATGGAATCGTTTGTAGCGAAGACCCCCGACTTGGAACTGCTGGGTAGTTTCACCGACTCGGTAGAGGCCATCAATGCCGTCAAGGATCAGAAGCCCAACCTGCTGTTCCTCGACATACAGATGCCCGACCTGAACGGCATGGAGCTGGCCCACATGATTCCAGCCGAAACCCGCGTGGTGTTCACCACTGCCTTCAAGGAGTATGCCTTTGAGAGTTACGAAGTGAGTGCCCTCGATTTCCTGCTCAAGCCCATCCGCTATAACAAGTTCATGGTGGCCGTAGAGAAGGCCAAGGAGTGGTTTGCCAAAAGCGAATCGCCCATGCCTCAGTCATCAGCCATCACGCATCAACCATCCGCCCTCTTCGTGCGCGTAGATGGTGAGTTGCGTAGTATCACCATCAACGATATCATCTATGTGAATGGTATGAAGGATTATGTAATGTTCTATCTCGACGGCGAGAGCAAGCCTCTCATCACCCACCTCACGATGAAAGCCGTTGAGGAGATGCTGCCCCCCGAAAAATTTCTGCGTGTACACCGATCATATATCATAGCGGTTGACAAAATAAGAAAGGTTGACCGCAACGACTGTATTTACATCGGAAACGAGATTATTCACGTGCCCGATGGCTACCAAGATGCCTTCCATAAATTCCTGGGAACGCGCACAATTAACAAAATGTAACTTTGCGATAAAAATTTTCGGGTTTTTACTTGGATGGTATCGGTAATTTTCCTACTTTTGCAGTACAATTAGTAACAAAATGTAAACTTAAAACGTTTTAACGACAATGGAAGTTGAGAAAATTATGCAGGCCTTGGAGCAGAAACATCCAGGCGAAATGGAGTACTTACAGGCAGTAAGAGAGGTGTTGGACAGCATTAAGGATGTGTACAACCAGCACCCCGAGTTTGAAAAAGCCAAAATCATAGAGCGCATCGTGGAACCAGAGCGTATCACAACCTTCCGTGTACCCTGGGTCGACGACAAGGGCGAGGTACAGGTAAACATCGGTTACCGTGTGCAGTTCAACAGCGCCATCGGCCCCTACAAAGGCGGTTTGCGTTTCCACCCATCAGTAAACCTCAGTATCCTGAAGTTCCTCGGTTTCGAGCAGACCTTCAAGAATGCACTCACCACACTTCCTATGGGTGGTGGTAAGGGCGGTTCTGACTTTGCTCCCCGTGGTAAGAGCGATGCCGAGATTATGCGTTTCTGCCAGGCCTTCATGACCGAGCTGTACAAGGTGATTGGTCCCGACATGGACGTACCTGCCGGTGATATCGGCGTTGGTGGTCGTGAGATTGGTTATCTGTTCGGTATGTACAAGAAGCTCACCAGCCAGTTCCATGGTGCTACCCTCACTGGTAAGGGTATGGAATGGGGCGGCTCTATCCTGCGCCCTGAGGCCACAGGTTACGGTGCACTCTACTTTGTACACCACATGATGGAGACTCACGGACTCGACATCAAGGGTAAGACCGTAGCTCTGTCAGGTTTCGGTAACGTTGCATGGGGTGCCGCCAAGAAGGCTACCGAGCTGGGTGCCAAGGTGATCACCATCTCAGGTCCCGACGGATACATCTACGATCCTGCAGGTCTCGACGACGAGAAGATTGAGTACATGCTGGAGCTCCGTGCCAGCGGCAACGACGTATGTCAGCCATACGAGGAGGAGTTCGAGGGTTCTAAGTTCTTCGCAGGCAAGAAGCCTTGGGAGCAGAAGGCCGACATCTATCTGCCATGTGCTACTCAGAACGAGTTGAATGGTGCTGATGCCGACATGATCCTGGCCAACAAGCCACTCTGCGTAGCCGAGGTATCTAACATGGGTTGCACAGCCGAGGCTGTCAACAAGTTCATCGCTGCTGGTCAGCTGTTCGCTCCTGGTAAGGCCGTTAACGCCGGTGGTGTAGCCACATCAGGCTTGGAGATGACTCAGAACTCAATGCGCATGAGCTGGACTGCCGAGGAGGTCGACCAGCGTCTGCACCATATTATGAGTGGTATCCACGAGCAGTGCGTGAAGTACGGTAAGGAAGGCAACTACATTAACTATGTAAAGGGTGCCAACGTAGCCGGCTTCATGAAAGTAGCGAAAGCTAT
>JAEEGG010007573.1_pt1 | contig 24969 bp, 25 predicted proteins | sample 9134161 | NCBI WGS metagenome assembly JAEEGG01 (sample SAMN16246543, study PRJNA631951) | gut metagenome | biome: gut microbiome; feature: rumen; material: CR-attached | host: Bos | place: Iran: Karaj | collected 2018-10 | reverse complement strand
GAGCAGACTTGCGTCTGACCAAGGCAAAAACGCAGAGCATCCTCTGTGGATGGTCGAGTATTTTAACGAAGTGCAGGCGGAAAGCTGCCCGTCAAAACCGGGTTCGTATAGGTACCGTCTGCTTAAGGAGAACGGCAAATGGAATGTGTCAATATAGCTCTTCCCAAGGGAAGACTCGGAAAAACGGTTTACGATATGCTCGCCTCGGCGGGCTACGAATGCCCGGAGCTGCTCGAGGAAAACCGCCGGCTCGTCTTTGAAAACGCCTCGGCGGGCGTGCGCTATTTCTGGGTGAAGCCCTCCGACGTTTCGGTATACGTGGAGCGCGGGGCGGCGGACATGGGCGTCGCCGGCAGCGACATACTCCGGGAATACACTCCCGAGGTGTACGAGCTGCTCGACCTGGGCGTGGGCGTATGCCGCATGGCTGTCGCGGCGCCGCGGGGCTTTGAATACCGCCCCTCCCGCCCGCTGCGCGTCGCCACGAAATTCCCCAACATCGCCTCCCGCTACTACGCCGGTCAGGGCAGGGACATAGATATAATCAAGCTCAACGGCTCGGTCGAGATCGCCCCGCTGCTCGGGCTTTCGGACGTGATAGTGGACATAGTGGAAACGGGCAAGACCCTGCGGGAAAACGGGCTGGAGGCCTTCGAGACCATAATGCCCATCAGCGCCAGGCTCATATCGAACAAGGCGTCGTTCCAGTTCAAGAACGAAGAAATATCCGGGATACACTCCGCGCTGAAAAAAATAACGGGAGAAACGAAATGATAAAGACGGAAATACTCGGCAAGGGCGAAATAATAGCCCGCCGCGCCTCCGCGGCCCCCGACGTGAGCGCGGCGGTAAGCGAAATAATAGCCGACGTGCGAAAAAACGGCGACGAAGCCCTGCTGCGGCTGTGCGAGAGGTTCGACGGGGCAAGGCCCGACAGCCTCGAGGCAAGCGGAGCGGAGCTCGCCGCGGCGGCGGAAAAGGCCGACAAAAAGCTCGTCGGGATACTTGAAAAAGCCGCGGACAACATCCGCCGCTTCCACGCGGCCCAGCTGCGCGAGGGCTTTTCCATAGGCTTTGCCGACGGGAGCGTGATCGGGCAGCGCGTCTCGCCCGTAGAGCGCGCCGGACTGTATATACCCGGCGGAACGGCGGCCTATCCCTCCACGGTGCTCATGAACTGCATACCCGCGAAAATAGCGGGCGTGGGCGAGATAATCATGTGTTCCCCCGCCAAGAACGGGATCATAAACCCCGATATCGCGGCGGCGGCGAAGATAGCGGGCGTGGACAGGGTATTCAAGCTCGGCGGGGCCCAGGCCATAGCGGCCATGGCCTACGGCACGGAAAGCGTGCCCCGCGCGGACAAGATAACCGGCCCCGGCAACGCCTACGTCGCCGAGGCGAAGCGGCAGATCTACGGCGCGGCGGGCATAGACATGATAGCCGGCCCCAGCGAGATACTCATCGTCGCCGACTCCGGGAGCGATCCGGACAGGCTGGCGGCGGACATGCTCTCTCAGGCCGAGCACGACGCCAACGCCTCCGCCGTGCTCATCACCGACAGTCCCGAGCTTGCCCGGGCGACGGCCGAGGCGGTAGACCGCCGCCTGGCCGAGCTTCCCCGCAGGGAGATAGCGGGCGCGTCGATCGAAAACAACGGCCGCATAATCGTGGCCGACAGCATTTCCGAAGCGATCGAAGCGGCCAACGCCCTCGCGCCGGAGCATCTCGAGCTGTGCCTTGACGAGCCCTTCGAATGGCTGGACAAGGTAAAGCACGCCGGCAGCGTGTTCCTGGGACGGCACTGCCCCGAGGCCGTGGGCGACTATTGGGCCGGCGCCAACCACACCCTGCCCACCGGCGGCACCGCCCGCTTTTCAAGCGCGCTGTCCGTGGACGATTTCATGAAAAAGACGCAGTTCATTTATTATACTCCCGCCGCTCTCGACGCGGCGGCGGACGATATAGCCTATTTTGCCGAAAAGGAGGGATTGGACGGGCACGCCCGCAGCGCCCTGTCAAGACGCTCATGAGCTCTTTTCTCGACAAAAGATTTGCCTCTCTCGAGGCCTACGTCCCCGGCGAACAGCCGAAGGACGCGAAATATATAAAGCTGAACACCAACGAGTCCCCTTATCCCCCCTCGCCCGGCGTGGCGGAAGCGGTGCGCGCGGAAGCGGAAAAGCTCAATCTCTACTGCGATCCCGACTGCACCCTCCTGCGGCGCGAGGCCGCCGCCCTTTTCGGCGTGGGGGAGGAAAACGTGCTCGCCTTCAACGGCTCCGACGAGGTTTTGGAGTTCGCCTTCATGGCCTACGGGGCGAAGGTCGCCTTTCCCTCGGTAAGCTACGGCTTCTATCCCGTTTTCGCCCGTCTTTTCGGCTCGGACGCGCTGAGCGTGCCCCTGCGCGGGGATATGAGCATAGACCGGCGCGATTATCTCTCTTTGGGCCGCACCGTGGTCATAGCCAACCCCAACGCGCCCACGGGCCTCGCGCTCTCCCCCGGGCAGATAGAGGAGATAGTCCGCTCCAATGCCGGAAACGTCGTGGTCATAGACGAGGCTTACGTGGATTTCGGCGCGGAAAGCGTGATACCGCTCACGAAAAAATACGATAATCTGCTGGTGACCCGGACCTTTTCAAAATCTCATTCCCTCGCCGGCGCGAGGCTGGGCTTCGGCATAGCGGGAGAAGAGATAATACGCGATCTCAATACCATACGCAATTCCACCAATCCTTACAACGTGAACCGCATGACCCAGGCCGCCGGCGTCGCGGCCATACGCGACAACGAGCTGTACATGAGCCGCTGCCGCACCGTGGCGCTCACCAGAGACCGCACCGCCCGGGAGCTGAAAAAGGCGGGCTTTGAGCTGACCGACTCGAAAGCCAACTTCCTTTTCGTCCGCGGCGGCGGTCTGAGCGGCGAGGAGATTTATACCGGGCTGAGAAAACGCGGCGTGCTCGTGCGCTGGTTCTCCGGCGGAGCGATAAGCGACCGCGTCCGCGTATCCGTCGGCACGGAAGAACAAATGGAAGTATTTCTTGCTGAATTGAAGGAGCTGCAAAATGAGAAAAAGTGACATCGCGCGCAAGACCTCCGAGACCGACATTTCCCTTTCTCTCTGCCTTGACGGTCAGGGCAGGGGCGAGATAAACACCGGCGTCGGCTTTCTCGACCACATGCTGACCCTCTTCGCGCTGCACGGCGGCTTTGACCTTGCGGTAAGCTGCAAGGGCGATACCGACGTGGACGGACATCACAGCGCCGAGGACATAGGCATCTGCCTCGGCACGGCCTTCGCCGAGGCTCTGGGCGACAAGGTCGGCATAGCCCGCTACGGCAGCATCATCCTGCCCATGGACGAGGCGCTCGTAATGGCCGCGGCGGACGTCTCGGGCCGGGGGATGCTTTGCTGCTCCGTCGATTTCCCCACCGAGAAGATAGGCGATTTCGACACCCAGCTCGTTGAAGAATTCTTCGCCGCCTTCGCCCGCTCCGGCGGAGTCACCCTGCATCTGCGCAAGCTCGACGGCAGGAATTCCCACCACATAGCCGAGGCCGTCTTCAAGGGCGCGGCAAGGGCTCTGGGCGCGGCTGCCGCCGTGACGGGCGGCGGACTGCCGTCCACGAAGGGAGTATTATGATAATATTTCCGGCAATAGACCTGTTTGAGGGCAAGGCCGTGCGCCTGCTCCGGGGGGACTACGCGCAGATGACGGTATATTCCGACGATCCCCCCGCCGTCGCCCGCGGCTTTATCGCCGCAGGCGCGAAGCACATACACCTCGTGGATCTCGAGGGCGCCCGCAGCGGACGGGCGGAGAATTTCGATACCGTGCGGGAGATAATATCCCTCGGCCTCCGGGCCGAGGTCGGCGGCGGGATACGCACCGCCGAGACCGCCGAGCGCTATCTCGAGGCCGGCGCGGAGCGCATCATACTCGGCACCGCCGCCCTCGAGGACGAAACGCTCCTGCGCGAGCTCGTGCGGCGCCACGGGGACGCGATAGCCGTCGGCGTCGACCTGCGGGACGGCCGCGTCGCCGTCAAGGGCTGGACCAGCACCAGCGAGGTATCCGGGACCGAGTTCATGGAAAAGCTCGCGGGGCTCGGCATACGCCACGTGATATGCACCGATATTTCCCGGGACGGCGCCATGCGCGGGACCAACCGCGCTCTCTACCGCGAGCTTGCCGCGAGCTTCGATACGGACATCACCGCCTCCGGCGGCATATCGACCCCGGACGATATCCGCGCCCTGAGAGACATGGGCCTTTACGGCGCCATACTCGGCAAGGCCCTGTACACCGGGGACATAGACCTCAAGGAGGCCATCGAGGCCGCCGGAGAGAAAGGAACGCAATAATGGATATATCCGCACTGAAATTCGACGAAAAGGGCCTCATCCCCGTGATCGTCACCGATACGGAGACGAAAAGGGTGCTCACCCTCGCCTATATGAACAGGGAGAGCCTTGAGATCTCCATGAAAAAGGGCCTGTGCTGCTTCTTCAGCCGCTCCCGCGGCGAGCTTTGGCTCAAGGGCGAGACCTCCGGAAACTATCAGCACATCGTTTCCCTCACTGCCGACTGCGACGGCGACGCGCTCATCGCGGAGGTACGCAAGGATGGCCCCGCCTGCCACAAGGGCACGGACAGCTGCTTCGAGTATCCCGTTTTCGACGGGCCCGAGCCCCGCGGCTTCAGCTATGAGGGGCTCATGGAGCTCATAGCCGGCAGGAAGACCGAGAAAAAAGAGGGCTCGTATACCAGCTATCTCTTTGAAAAGGGCATTGACAAGATCCTCAAAAAGGTGGGCGAGGAGTCCACCGAGGTGATCATAGCCGGCAAGGCCGGAGACAAAAAGGACACGGTCTACGAGATAGCCGATCTTGCCTATCACGTGATGGTCCTCATGACGGAAATGGGCATTTCCCTTGACGATATCAGGCGGGAGCTCGCTTCCCGCCACGTCATAGATCACAAGGTAAAACAGGAAAAGATGACCTGATGAACGCGAAAAGCAATCTTCACACCCACAGCGTCTACTGCGACGGAAAGGACACTCCCCGCCGGCTTGTCGAGACCGCCCTCGAAAAGGGCTTCGGCACCCTCGGCTTTTCGGGCCACTCTCACACGGACTTCGACGAAAGCTGGTGCATGAGCCGGGAGAACACGCTTCTTTACCGCGGCGAGATCGCCCGGCTGAAGGAGGAGTACGCCGGGAGGATACGCATACTCTGCGGCGTGGAGCAGGACTATTATTCGGACGCGTCCCCCGCGGGCTACGACTACGTGATAGGCTCGGTGCATTACGTGATGGCCCGCGGCCTGTTCGTGCCCGTGGACGAGAGCGCCGAGCTGCAGCTGGAAAGCGCCGAAAAATACTTCTGCGGAGACATGTACGCCTTTGCCGCGGAGTACTTCCGCACCGTCGCGGACGTGGTCGACCGCACGGGAGCGGACATAATAGGCCACTTCGACCTCATAGCCAAGTTCAACGAGGGCGGACGCCTTTTCGACGAGAACGATCCGCGCTATCTGCGCCCGGCCGAGGCGGCGGCGCTGAGGCTGATAAAAACGGGACGGCCCTTCGAGCTGAATTACGGGGCCGTGGCCCGCGGCCTGCGCAGCGAGCCCTACCCCTCCGCCCCGCTGCGGCGCTTCATAGAGGCCAACGGCGGCCGCTTCATAGCCACGAGCGACTGCCACGACAGTACGCTTCTGGATTTCGGGATAGAGTAAGCAGACGTAACCTATAAGAACACGCTTCAAACGGCGCTCTTTCGGCGCTTTTCTCCCCTCCGAACTTGACGGGCGCAAGCCCGCCTGCGTTCGTCGAGGCAAAAATCATCCGAAATATCATCCGTTTGAAGTCCGAAGGAGTTTTGCCGGAGCAGATCTGCGTCTGCGCGAGGCAAAAACGCAGAGCATCCTCTATGGATGGTCGAGTATTTTAACGAAGTGCAGGCGGAAAGCTGCCCGTCAAAACCGGGTTCGTATAGGTTCCGTCTGCTTAACCGATCCGGAGGGAAAAAAACGGCGGTGAGGACGCTTTATCCTCACCGCCTGCGATTATTATGCGCAGATCGGTTCCTGCAATACGACTGCTCCGACCCGTTCCGGGCATGTATGGAAGCTGTGATGCTATTTCAAAATGCGCCGGTAGATGGCAAGATCCTCATCCCCGAACACGTTGAAGACGACCTTGATCGCGCTGTTTTTCTCGCTTTTTCGGTCCTTCACGGTCTGCACCGCGATCTCTGCCGCCTCCGGCTTGGGGAAGCCGAAGACGCCGGTGGAGATGCAGCAGAAGGCGATGCTCCCGCATCCGTTCTCCGCCGCGACGTCCAGGCAGGAGCGGTAGCATGAGGCGAGAAGCTCCCGGTGCTCCCGGGTCAGAGCGCCGTCCACGATGGGCCCGACGGTATGGATCACGTACTTGCAGGGCAGGTTGTATGCCGGGGTGATCTTGGCCCGGCCGGTGGGCTCCTCGTGACCCTGCGCGTCCATGATCTCCGCGCATCTGAGCCGCAGCTGGATACCCGAGTAGGTATGGATGCAGTTATCGATGCAGCTGTGGAGAGGGCGGTAGCAGCCCGTCATGCCGCTGTTGGCGGCGTTTACGACGGCGTCGCATGCCAGCGTCGTGATATCGCCCTTCCAGAGATAGAGGTCGCCGTCCGCCGGCGTCAGGTCGGTAAGCCGGGTGATCCCCTTTTCCGCGATGGCTTCCTTCAGATACTCGTCCTGCACGCTCAAAAACTCCCTGCTGACGGCCCGGGGCGGGCGGACGTTCATAAGAGAACGCAGCAGATCCTTCTGCGCTTTCCCGTCCTCGGGCACGGAGACGCGGGCAAAGCGAGCTTCTTCCTTCAGCAGCTCGCGTATGAGGTAAACGCGCCGTTGTATTTGGTCCATGTCTTTCCTCCGTAGGCGCTCAGACGGCGGCGGTCAGCTTTTCCAATTCGTCGACGCTGTCGGAAAAGACCCTGAGCGCGTTTCTGACCGTCTCGGGCGAGCGGAGATCCACTCCGGCAAGCTTCAGCTCCTCAAGAGGATAGTCGCTGCCTCCGGTGGACAGGAAGCGGAGATAAGGCGCGGCGTCGCCTGTCTCGAGGATGCGGAATGCGATTGCGACCGCGCTGCTGAAGCCCGTGGCATACTGATATACGTAAAAGGCGCGGTAGAAATGCGGGATGCGCGCCCATTCTATATCCATCACCTCGTTTATCTCCGCGCCGTCATAGTAAAGCGCGTTGAGCTCATGATAAAGAGCGGAGAGCGAGGACGTCGTGAGGGGGACGCCGGACGCGTCCATCTCATGCGCGCGGCGCTCGAACTCGGCAAAAAGCGTCTGGCGGAAAACGGTGGTGCGAAAGCTCTCCAGAAAGCGGTTGACGATATACGCGCGCCGGCCGGGATCGGTCTCGGTATCGAGCAGATACCGCGCCAGCAGCACTTCGTTCACCGTGGAGGCGACCTCTGCCACGAGCAGACTGTATTCGCTGTTGACGTAATCGTTGCTGCGGTCGCTGAAATAGCTGTGCATGGCATGGCCGAGCTCGTGAGCCAGGGTAAAGACGTCCTCCAAAGTATCGGTATAGTTGAGCAGCACATAGGGGTGCACCCCGTATACTCCGCAGGAGAAGGCGCCGCTGTCCTTGCCTTTGTTTTCGTATACGTCTATCCAGCCCTCGGAAAATGCTTTGTCGAGCAGTCTGCCGTATTCCTCTCCGAGAGGGGCCAGCGCCTTTTTCACAACGGCTTTGGCCTGCTCGTAGCTCACGGACATATCGGCCTCGGGGATGAGCGGGCAGTACAGATCGTACATCTCGAGCCTGTCCAGCCCGAGCAGTCTGCGGCGCAGGTCGAGGTACCTGCGCATGGCCGGCAGACCGTCGTGCACCGCCTCAATGAGACTGTCGTAAACGGCGACGGGCACCGCGCTTTCAAAGAGAGAAGCCTCGCACGCTCCGGAAAAACGGCGCGTCTCGGCCATGAAATTGTCCGTTTTGACCGCGCCGGAATAAAGGGCGCACAGGGTGTTGCCGAACTTGCGGAAAACGCCGAAATATCCGTCGAAGGCCTCGCGGCGCACGCGCGGATCGCCGGCGGCGCGGTAAACGGAGAAGTTGGCGTTGGTAAGCCGCACCCCGTCGCCGTTTTCGTCGGTAATCACGGGGAACTCCGCGTCCACGCTTTCGAACATGCCGAAAGCGTTCGAGGGCGTCTGCGCGGCGCGGCTGAGCCGGGCGAGCAGCTCTTCGCCCGCAAGGTCCAGAGTATGGCTGCGGGAACGGACGACGTCGTCGACGAAATGCCTGTACGGGGCGAGGGGCTCGGAGGCCATACGTTCGCCGAGGCTGTCGGCGTCAAGGGAGAGCAGCTCCGGGCTGAGAAAGGCAAAGGCGGCGGAAAAATCGGCATAGAGATTTGAAGCGCGCTCGCTCATCCGCATGCTGCGCTCGTCGCCGCCGTCGGCGGACTTGTTCAGCGAAGCGTAAACATAGCACAGCGATACCTCCTCGGCCGTTTCGGCAAAGGCGTCGAGACCCTTTTTGAGGGACTCCGCAGAAGCGCCGAGGCTGCCCTTGACCGCGCCGGCGGCCCGTATATGCTCATGAGCGCGGGCCATGGCCTCTTCCCAGGCGTCGTCGTCGGCAAAAATATGAGAAAGATCCCACATATACGCGGGATCCATGTCTTTTCTGCTTTTCAGCTCCATTTTTCCGAACCTTTCTTTATAAGATGTATATAAATTATATCCGAGGCAGGGGCAAAGTCAAACAATTTTTGCCGGAAAGACAGAAAAAACGCTTGCTTTGACGGAAGAGGGGTGCTATAATACTCCGGTATTACGCACACGGGAGCTTTTCGCAGTATCCGGGCCCCGTTCGCCGCAAGGCGCGGCGCGGATCCACCCCGTGGAGGTAATAAACAAAAAAGGAGGAAAACAAAATGTCCGTAGTATCAATGAAGCAGCTGCTGGAAGCCGGCGTGCACTTCGGCCACCAGACCAGAAGGTGGAACCCCAAAATGGCCCCGTATATCTATATGGAGCGCAACGGGATCTATATCATCGACCTGCAGAAGACGGTAAAGAAGCTCGAGGAGGCTTACGGTTTCGTGCGCGATACCGCCGCCAACGGAGGCACCGTTCTTTTCGTGGGCACCAAGAAGCAGGCTCAGGACGCGGTCAAGGAAGAGGCCGAAAGAGTGGGAATGTTCTACGTCAACGCCAGATGGCTCGGCGGAATGCTCACCAACTTCAAGACCATGCGTACCCGTATCGCCCGTCTGACCCAGCTGCGCAAGATGCAGGAGGACGGCACCTTTGACATGCTGCCCAAGAAAGAGGTCATCAAGCTCACCAACGAGATATCCAAGCTCGAGAAGTATCTCGGCGGCGTGAAGGAAATGAAGAAGCTCCCCTCCGCGATGTTCGTAATCGATCCGCGCAAGGAGAAGAACGCCATTTCCGAGGCCCGCAAGCTGCATATACCCATCGTCGCCATCGTCGACACGAACTGCGATCCCGACGAGGTAGATTACGTTATCCCCGGCAATGACGACGCTATCAGAGCCATCAAGCTCATCACCGCCGCCATGGCGAGCGCCGTGCAGGAAGGCCGCCAGGGAGAGGACGCGGGCGCACAGACCGAGTCCGCAGAGACCGCGGGCGAGCAGGCAGCTCCCGCAGAGGCTGCCGCGGAGCCCGAGAAAGTCAGTGAGGAGGAATAATCATGGCATTTACAGCTGCTGACGTAAAGACGCTCCGTGAGACCACGGGCGTGGGAATGATGGATTGCAAGAACGCCCTTGCCGCCTCCGACGGCGATATGGACAAGGCCATAGAATGGCTGCGTGAAAAGGGACTTGCCACCGCTCAGAAAAAGGCCGGCAGGACCGCTGCCGAGGGCATCTGCGCGGCGTACGTGGACGGCGGAAAGGCCGCCATGGTCGAGGTGAATATCGAGACCGACTTCGCCGCCAAGAACGAGAACTTCAAGAAGTTCGCAAACGACGTCGCCCGCCTGGTCGCGGTCGAGGCCCCCGCGGACGTCGACGCCCTGATGGCGCTGACCTATCCCGGCGAGGGAAAGAGCGTGGAAGACGTGCGCAAGGACAGAGTCATGGTCATAGGCGAGAATATCCAGGTCCGCCGTTTCGTCCGCTATGACGGCGGCATGACCGTTCCCTATATCCACATGGGCGGCAAGATCGGCGTCCTTATGAATCTGGAAGTATCCGCCGGCCTCGAAAACAGCGAAGCGGTAGCGGAGCTTGCCAAGGATCTTGCCATGCAGACCGCCGCCATGAACCCCGGCTTCCTCGACAAGTCCGACGTCAGCGAGGAGACCATCGCCAAGGAGAAGGAGATACTTCTCATCCAGGCGAAGGAAGATCCCAAGAACGCGGGCAAGGCCGACAGCATCATCGAAAAGATGGTCATGGGCAGGATAGGCAAGTTCTACAGCGAGAACTGCCTGCTCCAGCAGAGCTTCGTGAAGGACGACAAGGTCACGGTCGAAAAGCATGTTGCCGAGGTCGCCAAGGCCGCAGGCGGAAGCATCAAGGTCAAGGGCTTCACCCGTTATCAGACGGGCGAGGGCATTGAGAAAAAGGCCGACAACTTCGCCGAAGAAGTTGCGAGCATGGTAAAATAATATACTCCCGATAATTTGACGCGGCCCGCGCATTTCCGCGCGGGCCGCGTTTTACTGTTTTTTTGCTCATACCTCTTTTAATGTCGGCGCAAATGTAGTATCATTATATAAACACTTTGCGGGGCGGCCCGCCTATATCGGAGGAAAAATTCAATGGAGCTTCAATACAGACGCGTACTGCTCAAGATAAGCGGAGAGGCCCTCGCGGGAGGCTCCGGGCGCGGAATAGATTTCGATTTTCTCGAGGAAGTTTGCCGCAAGATCAAAAAATGCGTCGATATGGGCGTTCAGGTCGGCATAGTGATAGGCGGCGGCAACTACTGGCGCGGCGTAAAGGACGGCGGCGGAAGGATGCGCCGTTCCCGCGCGGACTACATGGGCATGCTGGCGACCGCGATGAACTGTCTCGCCGCGCTGGACTGTCTCGAGCGCGTCGGCGTGGAGGCAAGGCTGCTCAGCGCCATAGCCATGAACGAGATAGGCGAGGCGTTCAGCTGCGACAAGGCGATAAGATATCTCGAGGAGGGGAAAACGCTGCTGTTTGCCTGCGGTACCGGCGAGCCTTATTTTTCCACGGATACCGCCGCGGCGCTCAGAGCGGTGGAGATAGAGGCCGACGCGATACTTCTTGCGAAAAACGTGGACGGCGTATATGACAAAGACCCCAAAAAGGACCCTTCGGCAAAGAAGTTCGACGAGGTGAGCTACGCCGAGGTGCTGAGCCGGCGGCTCGGCGTGATGGATATGCCCGCCACGTCGCTCGCAATGGAGAACAACATACCCATTCAGGTCTTCGCGCTGGAGGACACGGAAAACATAGTCCGTGCGGTCACGGGCGAAAAAACCGGAACGAAAGTGTTTTGACAGGAGGATAATACAATGAACAAGAGCGATTACACAGAGTTTACCGACAAAATGGAAAAGACCACCGAGGTCATGCAGGCCGCCTTCGCCGCCGTAAGAGCGGGCAGAGCCAACGCGGGTGTGCTCGACCAGATAAAGGTGGACTATTACGGCACTCCTACTCAGATAAACCAGATCGCGTCTGTCTCCTCGCCGGACGCGAGAACGCTGGTGATCTCCCCCTGGGACGCAAGCACTCTCAAGCTCATCGAAAAGGCGATACAGGCCAGCGATCTCGGCATCAACCCTCAGAACGACGGAAAGCTGATACGCCTTGTTTTCCCGCAGCTTACCGAGGAACGCCGCAAGGAGCTGATCAAGCAGGTAAGGAAATACTGTGAGGAGAGCAAGGTCGCCGTTCGCAATATCCGCCGCGACGCCATGGAAATTTACAAGGCGCAGAAGAAAAAATCCGAGATCACCGAGGACGATTACAAGAACATCGAAAAGGACATTCAGAAGCTTACCGACGACTATATCAAAAATCTGGATGCGCTGACCGAGAAGAAAGAAAAGGAACTTTCCGAGATATAATGGCGCCGATCGGGAAAAACAAAGCACGGGCGGGGGAGGAGCGGCTTGCCGTCCCCCGTCATGTTGCAATAATCATGGACGGCAACGGCCGCTGGGCAAAAAAGCGCGGCCTGCCGCGTACGGCCGGGCATTCCGCCGGAGCCGAGGCATTCAGAAAAATAACCAAGTACTGCCGCGACCTCGGTATGGAATATCTGACGGTGTACGCTTTTTCCACCGAAAACTGGAAACGCTCGGCCGACGAGGTCGGCGCGATAATGGGGCTTCTGGAGAAATACCTTTACGAGGCCATCGAGGACATGGAAAAGGAGCATACGCGCCTGTTCCTCATGGGCGATCTCGGCCGCCTTTCGCCGGCGCTCCGGGAGCTGTCAAAAAGAGCTCTGAAGACCGCGGAGACCGTGAGGGGACTGCAGGTGAACGTCTGCTTCAATTACGGCGGCCGCGACGAGATCCTGCGCGCCGCGAGGCGCTACGCGGAGGACTATGCCGCCGGCAGAGCGGGCGAAATAGACGAGGCGGGTTTTTCAAAATACCTGTATTCCGCCGATATTCCCGACCCGGATCTGATAATCCGCCCGAGCGGGGAAATACGCACGTCGAATTTCCTGCTGTGGCAGTCGGCCTATTCCGAATATTATTTCACCGATACGCTGTGGCCGGATTTTGATGAAAGGGAACTTGACAAGGCGCTTGTCGAATACGGCAGGCGCAGCAGACGTTTCGGCGGCGTGTGATCGGAGATGACAAGATGAACAACCGTATAGGACGCATCAACGAGGATATACAGCGGGAGCTGGCGGAGCTTATCCGCGCGGTCAAGGACCCTCGGGTCCGGCAGGGCATGCTGAGCATAACCGGCGTGGACACGACGGGAGATCTGCGCTACGCGAAGGTATACGTGAGCATATTGGGCGACGTGGACGAGAAGGAACTGAAAAAGGGCCTGAAATCCGCCGCGCCGTGGCTTCGCCGCGAGCTGGGGGGCAGACTGAGCCTCCGCTACACGCCCGAGCTTATTTTCGAGAGAGACTCCTCCATTGCCAACGGCGCTCATATTTCCGAGCTTCTCAGCAGCATCGGAGGAGAGGGAAACGGCGATGCTGAGCTTTGACAGCTGCGTCGAGTGGCTGAAAAACCACGACGACTATCTCATAATCAATCACCGCAACCCCGACGGCGACGCGCTCGGCAGCGCCGCCGCTCTGTGCAGGGGCCTGAGGCAGGCGGGCAAAAGAGCGAGAGTGCTTGAAAACCCGAATATGACCGAACGCTACGCCGAATGGGTAAGAGAGTACGGAAACGGCGATTTTGAGCCGCGGAAAATAATCAGCGTGGACCTCGCGGACGAGAACATAATCCAGACAAACGCCTCGGAGCTTATAGGCAGGGTGGATCTTTCGATAGACCACCATCCGTCCAATACGCATTATGCCGCAAACGAGTTCATACTGCCGGGGAAAGCGTCCTGCGGAGAGATAATATACATGCTGCTTCGGGCGCTCTCGGGCGGCATTGACAGCGAAACGGCGACGCTGCTGTATATAGCCGTTACCACCGACACGGGCTGCTTCCGCTATAAAAACACCTCGCCCGATACCCTCCGCGCCGGAGCAGAGCTGCTCGAGGCCGGAGCGCCGATAGACCTCAACCGCGTGCTGTTCATGAAGAAGCGCCGCAGCCGTCTCGCGCTGGAAAGCATGATAATAGGCTCGCTGGAGTTTTTCATGGACGGCGAGGCAGTCATAGGGTACATAACCTCGGACATGCTGGAGAGGAGCGGAGCCACGGACGACGATATGGACGATATCGCCTCGGTCACCGGTCAGGTGCAGGGCGTGGAGACGAGCGTTACGATGCGTCAGACGGCTCCGGAGACGTGGAAGATATCCGTGCGCACCGGGCAATATTCGAATGCGGACCTCATCTGCGCCGAGTTCGGAGGCGGAGGGCACGGCATGGCCGCCGGGGGAACGATAGAGGGCAGCCGCGAAAGCGCCGCGGAGACGGTAAAAGCGGCGGTACGGAAGCACTGGAAGGAAAAATGACCGGCATAATCGTGATAGACAAGCCCGCGGGCTGGAGCTCCCACGACGTGGCAGCCAAAATGCGGGGCGTACTCAAGGAAAAACGTATAGGACACGGCGGCACGCTCGATCCCATGGCGACGGGAGTGCTGCCGCTGTTTGTCGGGCGCGCCACGCGCGCCGTTGAATTCATGGACGGCGCGGACAAGGAGTATATAGCAGGCATGCGCCTGGGCGTGACGACCGATACTCAGGACATTACCGGAAATATCATCGGGCAGAGAGACGCGGACGTCAGCCCCGACGCGGTAGCCGCGGAGCTCAGAGCCCTTACCGGGGAGCGGGATCAGCTTCCGCCCATGTATTCGGCGATAAAGGTCAACGGGAAGAAGCTCTATGAATACGCCCGCCGCGGCAGGGAAGTGGAGCGCAGCCCGAGAAGGATATGCATTTACGAAGTCGAGCCCCTCGGCTTCAGCGGCGGGGAATACCGCTTCAGAGTGGTCTGCTCCAAGGGCACCTACGTGCGCACGCTCTGTCATGACGTTGGCGAAAAACTCGGCTGCGGCGCGGCGATGTCCTCGCTGAAACGCACGAGGGCGGGCTGCTTCGGGATAGAAGAGGCGATAAGCATCGAAAGCGCGCAGAGCCTCGGCGCCGCCGCGCTGAGACCCACGGACGTGATGTTCGGACAGCTGCCCGCTCTGACGGCGGACGGCGCGGACGAGCGGCGCATTCGCTGCGGCAATCCCCCTCTTGCGGGCGCGGAGGACGGCAGGTACCGCATATATTCCCGCGGCGGGGAATTCCTCGCCCTGGGCGAGGCCCGGGACGGCAGGATAGACATTATAAAGAGCTTTTTCGAGGTTTGAAGGTCTTATGGGAAAAAGAGTGATAGCACTCGGCTTTTTCGACGGAGTGCACGTCGGACACGCGGAGCTGATAAAAAAAGCAAAGGAACGCGCGGAGAGCATAGGCGCCCGTCCCGCGGTGCTGACCTTCGACAGGCATCCGGACAGCCTTGTCAGCGGCGCGGCAGTGGAGCTGATAAGCTCGCCCGAGGACAGGGCCGAGCTTATCCGAAGATATTTCGGCGTTGAGGACATCATTTCGCTGCGCTTCGACGAGGGCATGATGAAGATGCCCTGGGACGAATTCGTCGAATGGCTGGTCCGGGATCTCGGCGCCGCGGGCTTCGTAGCGGGTCACGATTTCAAATTCGGCTGGAAAGGCGGGGGCGATCCCGAAAAGCTGAAAAGCAAATGCGCCGGGATGGGCCTCTGCTGCGATATCATCCCCCGTGTTGAGCTGGACGGCATAACCGTCAGCTCTACCTACATCCGCTCCCTGCTGAAAAAGGGAGACATGGAGACCGCCGCCCGCTTCCTCGGCCATCCGCACACGCTTACCGATACCGTGCGCTTCGGCTACCGTCTGGGAAGCAAGCTCGGCACGCCCACCATCAACATGCGTTTTGAAGAGGGCGTGCTCGTTCCGGCCTTCGGCGTTTACGCGGCCAACGTGACGATAGAGGGCGAAAGCCTGCGCCGCCGCGCCGTGACGAACGTCGGAGTGAGGCCGACCGTATCGGGAGAGGGAACGGTATCCGTAGAAAGCTATATCCTTGATTACGACGGCAACCTGTACGGCAGGCGCGTCAGACTTGAGTTCATGCGCTTCATGCGGCCCGAGCGCCGCTTTGAAAACGTGGACGCCCTGAAGGAGCAGATCCTGCGCGACAGAGAGGATACCCGCAGATATTTCGGCGTATGAAGACGACCGCATGAAACGCGCCGCAGCGGAACAAAAGACCGCTGCGGCGCGTTTTTTTTGTTTTTCGCTCCGACCCCGCGCGACATAAACTGACCGCCGCGAAGCGTATGATTTAGGCGGAGGTGGAGTCACTTGAAGATAAGATCGGCGGATACGCGTACTTCCGTCGGAGGACTGCGCGTGATAAAAAGCGAAAAAGCAAAAAAAGCTGCCGTAAACCTGCTGAAGCTGCTTGCGGGAGTACTGCTGGGCCGGATACGGATACCGGGAAACTGCTCGCCGTTCGCTGCCGGCTTCACGGCGGCATGCGGAGCCGACGCCGGAGGAGCCTGCGCCGCCATAGGCGCGATGATAGGCTCTACGGCGGGCGGATTTCAGAGCGGTATAAGATATTCCGCGATATCGCTGCTGATATACGCCGCGGCATATGTTTTCCGCGATACGCGGCTGATTACGAAAAAACGCTTCATGCCGGCGGTCGCCGCGGCCATGAGCGCATGCGTGGGCGCGGTTTACATAAAGTATGACGGCCGACAGCTCGCGGACGTCGTGCTTTACGCGGCGGATATCATCCTCAGCTACGGAAGCTGCAGGCTTTATTCGGAGGGCATGAAAAGAAAAGGCGGCTCCGGCAGGCTCGCGGGGCTTGCCGCGCTCGGGATATCCCTGGTCATGGCGCTGGGAAGGACGGAGATCATGAGCACCGTATCCCTCGGGCGCTTTGCCGCGGCTCTGGGCGTTCTCGGCGCGGCATACGCTTCCGGGGTCGGGGGAGGCAGCGCGGCGGGAGTCGCCCTCGGCATCGCGCTGGAGCTCAGCGCGGGAGGAGAAGGCGGCGTTATCACGGCGCTGAGCCTGGCGGGACTGTTCGCGGGCATATTCCGCTCCGGCGGCCGTCTTGCGGCGGCGTCGGCCTACGTTCTCGCAAACGCGGCGGCGGCCCTGCTCGCGGCGCCGGAGAGGATGATTCCGGGACTGATGTACGAGGCGTTCGCGGCGTCGGTCATATTCATGCTCCCGCCGGAGAGTTTCTTTTCGGCCGTGCTTCCCCGCGCCCCCGGCAGAGCCTATCTCGGCGCGGAGAGAGAAAAGGCGTACATGACCGATAAGCTCGAGCGGGCCTCGAGAGCGTTCGCGGATATTTATACCGTTCTTGCGAAGGCCTCGGAGAGCAGAGGCGGGGACGACGGGATAAGCGCAGTGTTCGACGTCGCGGCGGAAAGAGTGTGCCGCGGCTGCGCAGGCCGCGAGCGCTGCTGGGGCAGGGATCATGAACAAACGAGAAGCGCCCTTGCCGACGCCGGGGCGGTGATGAACGTGCGCGGGAGCATACGCGCGGAGGATATACCCGAATATTTCAGAAACGGGTGCACGGAGCTAAGGCCGTTCATAGATCAGGTCAATGCCGAAATGCGCGCGCTCATGAGACGCCGGCAGATGAAAAAGCGCATAAAGGAGGACAGGGAGCTGCTGTACAATCAGTTCCGCGACATGTCGGCCGTGCTTGACGGAATAATGCGCAGCTCCGGCGGAGGAGGCCGCGAGGAGCGAAGGCTGGAGCAGAGGCTGAACGAGCATCTTGCCTCGGCCGGCAGCCGCTGCGTCTGCGGCGTGTTCAGAGACGGGAACGGACGCCTGCATGTGGACGTAGGCGGAGAAGACCTGAGGGCGCTCACTTCCGGCAAGGACTGGCTCGAGGGAATGTCCGCGGCGGCGCAGGTCCGGCTTTGCCGCTCAGCGCTTCAGCCGGACGGCGGAGTGCTGAGCCTGTACCAGGAGGAGCCGCTGGAGGCGTCCGTGGGCATAGCGGCGCTGGAAAAAGAGGGCAGCCGCGCAAACGGAGACATGGCGACCTGGTTCAAAAGCCCGGAGGGGATACTTTACGTGATAATGTCCGACGGCATGGGCAGCGGCGGAGAGGCGGCCGACGACAGCGGCACGGCGGTGGGCATAGCCGAAAGACTGCTGCGGGCGGGCATAGAGCCGGAATGCGCCATGAGCATAATGAATTCCGCGATGATGCTGAAAAACGAGAAGAACATGGCCTGCGCCAGCGTGGATCTGATGGCGCTCAATCTGTTCACGGGCGAGACGAGCATGTATAAATACGGCGCCGCGCCGAGCTATCTGCGCAGGAAGGACAGGCTGGAGACCGTCAAGGGCGAGAGCTTCGCCGCAGGGCTTGAGAGCAGAGCGCCCGACGTCACGCGGATGACGCTCGGCGCAGGCAGCGCCGCGGTCATAGTAAGCGACGGGGCGGACTGCCCCTCGGCGATATCCGAAAAGCTTATGAGCTTCGACGGCGGCAGCGTGAAGGCTCTCGCTTCGGAAATACTTGAAAAAGCCGCGGCGGAGCCCGGGCGCAGGGACGACATGACCGTGCTCGCCGTAAGCGTGACCGGGCGTGAATAAACGCATAAGGAAAAGGTTAAACTGACTGTAAATGACAGCGGCCGCACGGCGCGTGGAGGAAGGGTATGGTAAAGGGAGTATCAAGGCAGATAATCATGGTGGATTCGCCGGATCCGGCGATGTTCGAAAAGGCCATATTCATCATACGGGACGGTAAGGGCGGCGCGGGATATTCCGAGCTTTTGAAGGAAGCCCGGAGCATAGCGGAAAACTATCTCAGGGGTAATATCGAGCGCAGGAAAAAAAGGATCGCCCCCGTCGTTTACGCCGCCGCGGGAGCGGCGCTGACGGGGGCGGTATGGCTGCTGGCAAGGCTGGTACTCTAACGTATCGGTGTGACGCTGCAAAACATTTGTTTTGCAGCGGATTTTTTTATTGTTTTTTCCATTTGACGCCCTGCGGGGTGTCTTCCAGAATGATGCCCTTTTCCTTGAGCAGGTCCCTTATCCTGTCGGCCTCGGCCCAGTTCTTTTCTTTTCTCGCCTTCTGACGGTCGGCTATCAGGGCCTCGACCTCGGCCTCGAGTCCGCCGTCGTCCCCGGAAACATACAGCAGGCCGAGAACGTCCGAAAGCTCCGTCATGCGTCTGAGGCATTCCGCGGCAAGAGCGCGGGAGGGACCGCGCTCCGAGGCGGTGGCGGCGTTCACGTCGCGCACGAGCTCGAACAGGGCGGAGACCGCGTCCGCGGTATTGAAATCGTCCTCCATGGCGCTTATGAATTTGCTGCGGTATTTATCGAGGGACGGGATATAGTCCTTTTCGGAGGCGCTGAGCTCGGCCGCCGCGGCGTTGGCGGCGGTGAATTCCAGATTTTCCCTGGCCGTATACAGCCTCTGCAGGGCGTTTTTAGCCTGCAGGAGAGACTCCTCGGAATAGTTCAGCGGACTGCGGTAATGCGCCGAGAGCATGAACAGGCGTATCGTCTCATAGCCGTAGGCCTCGGCGGCCTCCCGGACGGTAAAGAAATTGTTCAGCGATTTGGACATCTTTTTGTTGTCCACGCTGATAAAGCCGTTGTGCAGCCAATAGTTGACGAATTTGCAGCCGTTGGCCGCCTCGGACTGGGCTATCTCGTTTTCGTGGTGCGGGAAGCAAAGATCCTGACCGCCGCAGTGTATGTCAATGGTCTTGCCCAGGTAGCGGTTGGACATGGCGGAGCATTCTATATGCCAGCCGGGCCGACCCTTGCCCCAGGGAGAATCCCAGCTCGGCTCGCCGGGCTTGGCGGCCTTCCACAGGGCAAAATCCATGGGCGAACGCTTGATATCGCTCACGTCTATGCGGGCTCCGGCCTCCAGATCCTCGAGCGGCTGATGAGACAGCTTGCCGTAGTCCTTGAATTTTTCGGCGCTGTAATATACGTCGCCGCCGGCCTGATAGGCGTAGCCCTTTTCGATGAGAGTCTGCACCATGTCTATGATCTGAGGTATGTTCTCCGTGGCGCGGGGGTGGACCGTGGCGGGACGCACGCCGAGACCGACGGCGTCGGTGAAATATTCGGCTATATATTTCTCCGCCACCTCCGCGGCGCTTATGCCCTCCTCGGCGGCGCGGCGGATTATCTTGTCGTCTACGTCGGTGAAATTCTGTACGAACGTGACCTCGTATCCGCGGTACTCAAAGTAGCGGCGAAGCACGTCGAACATGATTATGGGGCGCGCGTTGCCGACGTGTATGAAATTATATACGGTGGGACCGCAGGCGTACATGCGTATTTTGCCCTCTTCGATGGGCACGAATTCCTCGCGGCTGCGGGTCATGGAATTGTAAAGCTTCATGGTATATGCTCCTTGTACGGTGAAATCAGTCGTAGCGGCGGATCACGGCGCAGACCTTGCCGAGTATGGCGGCGCCGCTGCCGTCGATGGGTTCGAAATCGTCGTTCTCCGGCAGCAAAGTGACTCTGCCGTGTTCGAGGGACAGGCGCTTGCACGTGGCGCTGTCGTCGATGAGCGCGACGACGATATCTCCGTTTTTCGCGGTGGGCTGGCGGCGGACCACGACCATGTCGCCGTCGAGTATGCCTGCGTTGACCATCGACAGACCCTTTATCTTCAATGCGAAAAACTCCCCGCTGCCGGCGTCGTAATCTATGTAGCCCGTCGCGTCCTCAACGGCGAGTATGGGCTCGCCCGCGGCGACCGTCCCGAGTATGGGTATGCCTGCGCCGGCGGGATCGTTGAGCACGATCGAGCGGTATCTGCCGTCGGTGCGGCTGATATAGCCGAGCCGCTCGAGAGTATTGAGATGAGCCTGAACGGTGGACGGAGAGCGCAGGGAAACATAGCGGCATATCTCGCGCACGGACGGCGGATAGCCGAAGCGTTCTATGCTGTCTTTTATGCACTCCAGTACCTGAAGCTGTTTTGACGTAAGAGCTTTCATGAAACGCCTCCGTTTCCCATTAGAAGAAGTATATACAAACAAACGCGCATTTGCAAATAAAATTTCGCGGACCGCACGGACATAGCGGCTGATAAAATGCGAAAAAGAGAGCATAATCATATTAGTATGCTTGATGCTGTAATGAAGCTTTTCAAAGCGCGGAAAAAACATTCCTCCGATGGAGACGGTACGGACGGGCTTATGTCCGCGCCGATATCCTCCGAGGCGGTGAAAAAAGTGTTCGCGGACTGCGGAGACCTGGAGCTGCGCACGGTAAGACCGGGCGGCGGCGAGGTGAAGGCGGAGCTGTGTTATCTTGACGGACCGGCGGACGCGAGGGCGATAGGCCGGGACATAATACGCCCGCTCACGGATAAGGAACGCTTCGGCGGCGCGGCCGGCGAGGAGGAGACCGTACGGCGCCTGCTTGACGGCGCTTTATTCGCCGTGCCGTGCAGAGAGCGGAGAAGCATGGCCGAGCTTGTGGGAGATATACTCCGCGGCGGCTGCGCGCTGATATTCGACGGGATCGGGGTCGCCTGCTCATACGAAATAAAAAGCCGCATTGGCCGCGGAGTGGACAAGCCCGAAAACGAAAAGGCGATAAAGGGAGCCAAGGATTCTTTCTGCGAAACGTACAGGCTCAACACCGCCCTCATTCGCGCCAGACTGAGAAGCGCAGACGTGAAGATACGCGAAAGCAGCGTGGGCAGGCGGTCGGATACGAAGGTCGGACTCGTATATATCGAGGGGCTGACCTCCGGCGAATTCGTGAAAGAGGCGGAAAAGCGACTTGCCCGTATAGATATAGACGGCCTTCTTACCACGGGAGACGTCGAGGAATACGTTGCCGAAAGCGGACCGACGCCTTTCCCGCAGATGCTCACCACGGAAAGGCCGGACAAATTCTGCATGGGTCTGCTGGAGGGAAGAGTGGGCATAATCGCGGACGGCCTGCCCTGCGGACTGATGCTGCCGGCAGTCATGGGCGAGTTCATCAAGGTCCCCGACGACCATACGGAGCATTTCGCCGTGGCGTCCATGGTCACGCTGCTGCGCTTCGCGGCCGCGGCGCTGTCGCTGATAATGCCGGCGCTGTACGTGGCCGTGACGATGTATCACCAGGGAATGATGCCGACAAAGCTTATGCTCTCCGTGATAAGGAGCCGTCAGGACGTCCCGTTTTCCACGATGGGCGAGGTCCTGAGTATGCTGGTCGCCTTTGAACTGCTGCAGGAGGCGGGCCTGCGTCTGCCGAAAAGCATAGGCGAAACGGTCAGCATAATAGGCGCGCTGATAGTCGGCCAGTCCGCCGTAGAGGCAAAGCTGCTGTCCCCGGCCGTGGTGATAGTCGTCGCCCTGGCGGGGATAACCGGGTATACGATGCCGGATCAGGATATGGCGGCGGCTCTGCGTCTGTGCCGCCTGGGACTGACCGTGCTGGCGGTAGTGTGCGGTATGTTCGGAATAGTGGCGGGAGTGATAATGACGGTCTATCATCTTTCCACCCTGGAGACCTTCGGGGTGCCGTATACGGCGCCGTTCTCGGAGGGGAACGCGGGAGAGATACTTCAGACTCTGCTGCGTTTCCCGCTGAAAAGCGTCAAATACCGCAAGGCGTATATGAGGACGGAGAACAGGAGAAAGCAGAAATGAGAAAAGCCGCCGTCATAGTGATGCTGGCCGCCCTGATGACGCCGGCAGCGGGCTGCGCCGGCAAGCCGCTGTTCGATGAGCTTCGGGAGATAGATCAGCTGGAGCTTATCCGGACGGTGGGGGTGGACAGCAGCGACGGGCTTGTCACGGCCACGGCGGCGAGCTGGGATACCGAGCGCGCCGTGATATTGAAAAACCGTTCCGTCACGCTCAGCCGGGCGCTGAGCGAGATGCAGAGCTATACCAATAAAAAGTATATATTTTACGGGCATACGGAAAACCTTCTCATAGGACAGAAAGCGGCCGAGGAGGGGATAGACGTCTGTCTCGATTTCATCGAAAGAAGCCCCGACATGCGCCTGAGCACCAAGCTGTATATCGTCAGGGACACGACGGCGGAACGGATGATAAGCGAGGCGGGGAAGGAAAGCGGCGGCATAGGCAGTCTGCTCGAATCGCTGGAGAAGGACGTACAGCTGCTTTCGGAGAGCTATGTTTTCAACTGCGGGGACGTGGCGGAAATGATAGCGGAGGACGGCTGCGCTCTTGCCGCGGCGATCATGCTCACTCCCGGGGAAAACATGCTGCGCGGAGGCAGCGAAAGCACCGTGACGGCGGCGGGCTACGCCGTGTTCAGGGACGCCGAGCTCGTCCGCTTCATAGACCGCTATTACGCTCACGGCGTGAACCTGCTGACAGACCGGATGGAGGGAGATATCGCGGAGGTCGACGACGGCGAGGGCGGCTTTGCCGCCATACGTCTCACCCATTCCGACGTTCGCTTTTCGGCGCGTTTCACGCCCGACGGGAATATCGGAGCGATCACCGCGGACATAAACGTAAAGGGCAATCTTGAACAGCTGCAAAATCCGCTGGATATATATGACCCGGCGGTGACGGAACGGCTGGAAAGCGCCCTGGAGGCAATGGAAAAATACAGAGCGGAGTACGTTATGGAGCTGATGAAAGATCTGGAGGCGGATTTCTGCAGGATAGGCAGGAGACTGGAAATGAGGTATCCCGTCAGGTTTTCCCGCATAGCCGGGGATTGGCCGCGGCAGCTTGCCGGAGCGGAAACGGAGGTCAGAGTAAACGCGGAGATCTTAAGGACCTACGAGGCGGGACTGTCGCCGGTGGAAGCATGGAGGAGGGAAGATGGAGAGGGACAGCGTCAGCCTTAAACAGATGGCGGCGGCGGTTTTCGCGGGGCTGTTTGCGCCGATATCCCGACTGCTGCCGAAGGAGAGCCTCATCATAGCGGGAAAGAACTGTATGGCGGCGCCGCTGCTCGCCCTGCCTCCGCTGCTGCTGATGACGCTGCTGTTCGGCCGGCTGATGAAAAACCGGAAAGAGGGAGAAGGTCTTACAGAGGCGCTGCGTTCGGCTCTGGGGCGGCGCGGGGGAACGGCGGCGGCGCTGCTGCTCGGTATATGGATCGCGGTATACGGGGGCTTTACCGTCCGCAGCGGCGCGGAAAGACTGCTGTCTACGGCCTACCCGACGGGCAGCGCGGTCCCGATCGTCGCGGCGATGCTCGCGCTCTCCCTTGTTTCGGCTCTGGGAGAAGTAAGGTACGCCGTAAGATGCTCGGTGATGCTGTCGGGACTGTTCGGAGCCGTGCTCACGCTGATCTTCATCACTGTCCTCCCGGAGATAAAACCGCAGTACCTCCTGCCCGTAAACCCGGCTCAGTCCGGCAAAGCCCTGCTGTCGGCGCTGCCGATAATAAACGTAGTCAGCCCGTGGGTATACTTCGGCTTTTTGGGAGGGCACGTCCGCAGGGAGGAAAGGGCCGCACGGATAGGCGTGAAATTCCATATACTGATACTGGCGGGCATACTTATGCTGATGGTTTGCACGGTGGGCACGGTGGGACCGGAGCTGATACGGCGCCAGCAGTTCCCGGTATTCGCCATGCTCAGGAATATAAGAACGCTCAGAGGCATAGGCAGCGTGGAGCCCCTGGTGGTGGCGGTATGGATGATAACGGATTTTATTTTCGTGACCCTGCTGCTCCTGACGGCGGCGGAGATATTCACCCGCGTCCTGAATATCCCGGATCACAGATACGCCGCGGTGCCATGCGCCGCGGTAATGTTCGTATCGGCAATGCTGATCGCCGCGGATGAATTCGCCTTTATCGGCATATCCGAAAGGATCGTCCCCGCCGTTAACCTTACCGCGATATCCGCTCTTCTCATCCTTTCGTCGGCGGCAGGCGCGGTACGAAAAAAAATAAAAGAAAAACGCAAAAAAGGGATTGACAAGGCAAGTAGGGCGTGATATATTAAGCGAGCTGTCGCCGATGGAGACGGCGGGTGTACCTTGTAAATTAAACAATGCGAAACAGAAGCGAACGCACCAAAAAGGGCGCAGCATCATAAGGTGCTGCAGTCTGTCAATTTAGTAATTTGAGTGAAGCTTGGATGCTTGACTTATCAAAAAGGTTTTAGCGTCCGGAAGGACGTTAGGATACCATTTTTTGAGAGTTTGATCCTGGCTCAGGACGAACGCTGGCGGCGTGCCTAACACATGCAAGTCGAACGGACGAGGGGAGCTTGCTCCCCAAGTTAGTGGCGGACGGGTGAGTAACACGTGAGCAA
>JAEEGG010007572.1_pt1:12500-24970 | contig 24970 bp, 17 predicted proteins | sample 9134161 | NCBI WGS metagenome assembly JAEEGG01 (sample SAMN16246543, study PRJNA631951) | gut metagenome | biome: gut microbiome; feature: rumen; material: CR-attached | host: Bos | place: Iran: Karaj | collected 2018-10 | reverse complement strand
CCAGCAGCAAAGCCGCAAAAAAGAATATATTCCGTTTCATAGTCTCGTGATTGTGTGATTTGCTGCAAGTTAGGCATAAATCTCCGGAATACAAAAAAAGCGGCATCTGCCGCTTTTTTTGTGACCCGCTTGGGGCTCGAACCCAAGACCCCAACATTAAAAGTGTTGTGCTCTACCTACTGAGCTAGCGAGTCTCACTCCTCAAACGACCGTGAAGTCGCTTTTGGGGAGTGCAAAGGTATTGTTTTCTTGATAATAAACAAAATTTTTTACTCCAGACGGAACGCCTTTATGCTTTTTAAGCCCACCATTCCGAAATACGACTCCTTGACGGTCCCCTGTATGTAGACCTTCGAGCCGAGTTTGTCCGGATGGTCCACCAGATTCACGGTCTCCCGGATATCGCTGCCGCTGGCCAGCTCCACCGACATACACTCGCTGCGGGTGCGGCACGACGGCGATGCGGCGATGGCCAGGTTGCTGTTTTTGGTGAACGGTGCCTCGTAGTTGATGCCGCTGCTGGTCAGGTCGCCGCCGACTATATATCCCCACACCCACACCGTCTCTTCGGGGTGTTGGGCGGCATCTACAATGCTGAAAGCGGTGTTCCAATCCAGTCCGTCGCCCAGCGACTGCTGATACTGGTCCACCATAATGCTCTGGCTAAGGTAGGTGGCGGTGGTGTCCAGCTTTACGGTGATTTTGCTGCCGGAGTCCATACTCCCGGCGTCCAGCGTCAGGGTAAGGATCTGCCCCTGCAAGAGCTGCTTGCTGAATAGCTGCTGGGACGAACCGTCCGAGGCCACCGCGCTGAAGGTGGCGTTGCCGGCGCTGAAGTAGCCGAACCGCTGCTCTGAAGAGGTATAGTTCAGATACCCGTTGTCTTGCGAAACCGTGAGATTGCCGGGATACCGCGCAATATACCTGTTGGTCATCTTGACCCGCAGGCCGCTGTTCACCATCTTGCACAGGAAGTTTACGCTCACCGTCTCTCCGCTTGCCGCCACAATGCTGACTGCATCTCCATACACCGGAGTCTCCCAGGCCGGACCGTTCAGAACCTGGCTCACAAGACTCAGGTCGTAGCTCCCTGCCGGTACCTGAATAACGTCAGGCCTGGAGCCATAGGCACCATTGTAAACATACTCTCCGGATGAGTTTTTAATCTGCAGGATGAACTGGTTTGTGTCGGGCATCGGGGCCCCGCCGGCCTTTGTGGCAAATGTGTTTTCTTGCCGGATGCTCAGAAGCAACACCGCGCTTTTGTCGCCTCTGCTTTCAAGTCCGCAGCCAACTGCTGCAAAAAAAGTGATTACTGTTGCGAAGGCCATAGCAAAACCCTTCGCTGCTTGTCTTTTTCTCATTTTTACCTCCGTTTTTAATTGTTAATAATACGGGCGCAAGTTAGCGCGCCGCACAACGCGCGGAGGAAAAATTCAGAAAACCTTGAAAACTGTTTCTGTTTTTGAAAACAGAGATCCGTCTATAAACGTTTATAACACTTTTTCAGGATAGAGCTCATCCCACCAGGAGGCATCTTCTTTAAGATATTTGGCGAACCAGGCAGAGATTGTGCGCAGCCACTGGCGGCGTTTCGCATAATCGCGAATTCCGTGGTTTTCACCATCCACAACCACAAAAGCGGTGTCGCAACCCAGCAGTTTCAGGGCGGTGAACATCTGGATGCTCTCGCCAATGGGGACGTTGGTGTCGGCGCTGCCGTGCAAAAACAGCAGCGGCGTGTGGATCTTGTCTGCCATATACAGCGGGCTGTTGTCCACATAGAGGTCCTTGGCGGTCCAGGGGTAGCTGTTTGCCATAGAGACTTCGCTGTAGGAATAGCCCCAGTAGCCCTCGCCCCAGTAACTTGTGTGGTCGCTGATGCCGGCGTGGGAGATGCCGGCGGCAAAAATGTCGCTCTTGGCCAACAGCAGCTGGGTCATAAAGCCGCCGTAAGAGGCGCTGAAGCAGCCGATGTGCTTGCGGTCCACATACGGATGATCCTGGCAGAAACGGTCCACTGCCTCGAGGATATCCTCTGCCACGCCCTGTCCGGCAGTATTCACGTGGCGGGATGCGAATTCCTGGCCGAAGCCTGATGCTCCCGAAGGATTCACAACATAGAAAACATAGCCCTGGGCGGCATAATACTGCGGCGAGTATGAGCCCACGCAGTAGCGTGCGCTGGGCGAGCAACCGCCGTAGTAATGCACCAGCATAGGATACTTCTTGGCGGGGTCAAAGTCGGGCGGCAGCACATAGAAGCCGTTTATCAAATCGCCGCGGCTGCTGGTAAACTCGTATTCGCCGCCTTCGCCCATCTTCACGCCGCCGAGCCGCTTGGCGCTGAAATCGGAAATCAGGGTGTTTTTCCCTTTCTTCAGATTCATCAGCCAGACTTTGTCGGCAGTGCAGAGGCTCTGGCCGGCATACATCAGCAGCGGGGTCTTCTTTGACAGGGAGAAAGAATAGAGATATTCTTCTTGATTGTCAAGCCTTTCGGCCTTGGCAGTAGCGGGATCGATGCGGTAAAGGTTGATGCAGTCCTTGTCGTCGGCGCTGATATAAATCTTGCCGTCGGCGGCACTCCAGTCCATCTGCTTTACGCTGGGGGCAAAGTCTTTGGTGAGCGGCGTCACCTGCTTGCTTTCCACATCTATCACATAGAGCTGATAGTCATACATATTGGCAATTCGACCCTCGGGCAGCACCTGGCCAATCTTGCCAAATGCCTCCGGGCTGCCAATCACCGCCACCTTCTTGCCGTCGGGGCTGAATACGGCGTTAGCAATAAAACCGTCGTCGGCAGCAAGGGTGTCCACAGCCATCGTCTGGAGGTCCATCCGGAGCATCGACATCAGGGTTGTCGGACGTTTGAGGAGATTGTATTTGTCGGTGGCGAACAGCAGATAGCGGCCATCGCTGCTGATGTCGTTGAGCCAGGCATTGCGATAGCCAAACGTGAGGCGCTGCAGCTGGCCGGTGGCAAAGTCGTAGCGCGCCAAATGGCTGCGGTTGCGCCAGCCGGGCTGACGGTCGTCCGGAGTCAGAATCTGATGCACATCGCCCTCCTTGGGGCCTTCGGTCTCCATAGTGAAGATGGCATAATCTTCTGTGGGAGATATCGCAAAGCCGCCGTCGGGGATGTTCTGTGCCAGAACGGTCTTGCCCAGGGTGGCGGGGTCAAAGGCCACCAGATTATTGCCGGAGATGCCCTTTTCGGTGTAATAACAGCGGTCTGTAGTGGGCATCCAGGCGAGGCGTTTGTCGGTCCTGAGCAGCATCTTGCCGCTGGAAACCTCGTAAATCTCAACGCTTTGCTCCCGCTCGCCGTTGTCTCTGATGATGTAAGGAGCCAGCATATAGTATTTTCCGCTGGGCGAAAGCAAAGCGCTGCTGCAGCCGATGCCCTGGGTATTGATGTCCAGAGAATAAATGCGGGCGGCATCGGCGCCGGTATTGATGGCGGAAGATGTGGCCAGCGAAATCTTGAGGTTATCTGCCTTGGTGGTGTCGGTGAGCCATTTTACGGCCACGGTATGAGTTCCGGGCTCCAGCTTCAGGGAAGATCCGCCCATAGGTTTGCCATCCAGAAACAGGGAGTGCTTTTCGGGGCCTTCGTATATCAGGTCGGCCTTGGCAAAACCGGCCGTCTCTATGTCAAAGCCGGCCAGATGAAGCTGCGGGGTATCGCTGGTTGCGGGAAGCACATCCACTTCCGGAGCATTTTTGAGCGCCTCCAGGGACACTTCCTGGGAGAGCATTGCCTCCCCGGCTTCATATTTCTTGCCGGCCGCATCGGTCTCGTCTGTCATATAAGGTGTCACCTGGGTGTAAGGCCCGGTATAGTGCAATTTGCTTATTACAAGCGTGTCTACCTTAGATTGGGCCGCAGTCTTCAGAAGCGGACAGAACGCCATTGCCAGCAGCGCCACAATATAAATCGTACGTTTCATAAAAAGTGATTCTTGTTCGAAAGATAGCAATATTGTTGTATATTCGTATTATCAGAATAGATAGTAGTATGAAAAAAATCTCTTCGTTATTGCTTGTCCTCTTGGCGTCTATCACCGTTCTCGCACAGGACAAAGAAGTCACGCCAAGCCGCAATATTCATGTCGTCAACGATTTGGGCCGAGGTCTGGAAATGGAATCATCTATCCATTACTGGGATGAAGGCCCGTTGAGTCTGAATATGTTTTCTGTCAGAAAGGACAAGTATCCTATGATTCTGAATTTGGAGTACGGGATACACTGGGACATAGAAAGGTTCAAGATTGGGAATACCACCATCTCGGCGCCCACCACAAGGACCTTAATGAATCCGTTCTCATCCTGGATACATCCGGATTACAAGAACGACAATACGCTGCTCTACCTGCAGACCTGTTTCGATTATGTGGAATTATGCCGCCGCCGCGCCCAGTGGGACCTTAAGAAAGGATCTTCGTTTGACCTTCGCTCCGTGACTGGATTCCATCTTGACGTGGCAGACAGTTTCCTGGCGGAGATGAAAGAGGCCACCTCGCAGGGTCAGGACGAGGAAGAGGTGAAAAATTATTCCGAGGCTATCCGACAAGAGCTTGAAAAAACACCGGAAGCACGCTTTGACGATCTGGTAATAGATCCCAAAGGATTTGGCTTGGGCATGCACGTCGGCATCGGCTCGGAGATTTATACCGGCATTCTGCCCCAGTACGTCACCCCTATGACCGGCCTGCTTTTCGGCTTTGATCTGGTCTACAACCGCTTCAACATATTCATGGAAGGACTTCTTGGCTGGGGCGGCAGGTTGAAGAGGGATATCGTTCTGGACGGATATCAGTGGGATGCTGGAGAGAAGATGAAGGGTGGCAATATGGAACTCTCGGTGGGATATTCGGTTTATAATACACAGTGGTGGCGGCTTACCCCTTTTGCCGGCATAGGTGTAGGATTCATCGACTATCCAATCAACTATGTCAACCCTGATAAGGATTCAGACGAAATATCAGGATTCCGTTACCAGGCGGGCATAAATGCAGATTTCAAGATTCATCGACTAATTGAGTACACTGACTGGGGAACAACTTACGGCGTTACAGAGACTATGCTTAGGGCACGCATCTATGCGGCTCACAACAATTTTGCCTATCCGGCACCTGCCTGGAGTATCAATTTCGGTCTCTGTATTAATGTCCTGGGCGTTATATTGAAACACTAAGTCGGGCTGTTTTGCTTTACCGCCAAAAATAAATACCTTTGCACCCGACAATTGCGGGCGTGTTGTAATTGGTAGCCAAGCTAGACTTAGGATCTAGTGCCTCACGGCGTAAGGGTTCGAGTCCCTTCGCCCGCACAAAAAAAGGAGCGCTTTCCAGCGCTCCTTTTTTTGTGCGGGCTCGGGCCTCTGCCTATAATACTGGGGCTCTGCCCCAAACCCCGCCGCTTCGCTATCGCCTGATGGCGATTATTAAAAATAGGCTTGAGGTGTCGCCGGGTTTGTCCCCTTTCTGGGACTTACAGCTGCTCAATGATATCTCTCAGCAGGTCGTTGAAGTTGATGACGCGGTCGGGCTTGGGGGAATAGCCCAGCACAACCACTACTAGTTCTTTAGAGGGGATGATGTAGATCTGCTGGCCGTCGTGGCCCTGGCAGGAATACATATCCTCCGGAGCATCGGGGCAGGCGCCGCTGCGGTTGAGCCAGAAGAAGGAGCCGTAACGGCCCTCGCTGGCCGGGGCGGGCGTGGCCACATAGTCAGACCATCCTTCGGAGAGGATGCGCTCTCCCTGCACCACGCCGCCGTCCAGATACATCTGGCCGAAACGGGCATAGTCACGGGCGGTGACATAGAGATATGAGGAACCGACAGGTGTGCCGGTCATATCGGGCTCGAGGTGGGCATTGTTTATGGCCAGTGGTGCAAACAGCCGCTCCCGGATATATCCCAGAAACTCCGAATCAGAGGCAAACTTGCCGCGCAGATATCTCATTATCAGGTTGGTATTGCCGCTGGAGTAATACCAGTAGCTGCCGGGCTCGTGTTCCAGCGGCTTGTTGATAGTATAGAGGCCCATATCTGTTTCGCGGTGCAGCATCAGATTCACGTCGCTGCGGTTGCCGTAGTTCTCGTTCCACTCCAGGCCGCTGCTCATCTGCATCAAGTCGTTCAAAGTGATATTCTTGCGTCCGTCGCCCTGCCACTCGGGGATATCCATCGGGGCAAAGATATTCAGCAGGCCATCCTTGACCATAATGCCGACCAGGGCATTGGTAAAGCTCTTGCCCATACTCCAGCTGAGCAGCTGTGTGCCGGCGGTGATGCCGCTGTCGTAGCGCTCTGCCACTACCCCGCCCTTGTGCAGGACCACGAAGGCGAAGGGATGGCCGTTATATGTACGATCGTCCACCAAAGCCTTGGCTATCGGCTCCAGCCTGGCAGCGAGAGCCGAATCTCCCGGCTGCAGATAATCTGGCAGCGCCTCTGCAGCCGGCAGCGGATACTTCTGCTCCAGGAAGGCCTTTTTATCCTTTTTCTTGCCGCGCAGCAGGGTCACACCATAGCCTTCGCGGTAGGCGGCGGTAGATTTTGCCCAGAGGAAGCGGCTGGTGACCGTCTTCTTTTCATAATCCACCTTATTGTGGTTGAACTTTATGAAAGAGAATTTGAGGTCCAGCGCCTCTACGTCAGCCTGCTGCCTGCCGGAGATGAACACTGCGGATGCGAGGTTCTTGGCGGCATAACCGGTGATGATGGGCATCAAAGTGTTGAGATACAGGCAGCCGCCGATAATGGCAACCACAAGCAAGGCCAGAAGGACGCGTAAAAATTTCTTCATTTTTGTTAACTTTGAGAATGAATCAATAATCAAAGTTATGAAATCTCTTAGACTTTGGCATATTTCGGCGGCGCTTTTTGCCATTTGCGCCGCGCTTAACCTATATGGATGCATCATAGAAAGCGGCCTCGCAGACACGGTAAAACCGGCACTTATGCCGCTGCTGTGCCTGACCACAATGGCGGCCCTGGCACAGGGAGTCGGCATCAAGAGTCGCGAGGCCAAGTTGCTGGCCTGCGCCCAGCTGTTCGGCTTTGGCGGCGACACGGCCCTTATCGGCTACGAACAGTTTGCCTTCTTTGCCCTGGGCATCGGTCTTTTCCTGATTGGCCACATATTCTACATCACCCTTTTCGGCGGCAAAAGCTGGAAGGGCTTGAAGCCCTGGATATGGATTGTGGCGATAGCGGTGTCGCTTGCGGCCGTGGCCGGCCTGGTGACGGCGATAGGCATCAAGGGCGCCCTTATGGCCCCTATGGCTGTTTATGGACTGACTTTGATGGCTCTGATATTCAGCACGCTGGCAGGCGCTATCCGCTTTGGCACAAAGACCTGGTGGATACTGCTTTGCGGTGCGGTTATATTCGCTTTCAGCGACAGCCTGATAGCCATCCAGACTTTCAATGACCCCGCAGCCTGCGGCGGCCGCCTGGGCGTAATGGCCACCTACCTCCTTGCCCAGACACTGCTCGCTATAGGATCCTTCCGACTGATATCCGAGAAATAAGATAGAGTCCAGCATCTAGTTTTTCGTCAACAATCTTGGTGTGACGAACGTCATTTACGATGATTTTCGTCACTAAATCCGGCACTTTCGTCACAAATTACCGGTTTTGACAACAAAAACCGGGTAGAGGTTGCATTCTTTTCTGCGCGCGGGAGCCGTAGTCTACTTTTGCATTGCAAAAAGAAAAAACTATGATTGCACCTCTGTGGATAAGGCTTGACAACGCCGCTATTATTTACCCTTCCTGCCGCACCAGGCACTACGCCGCGCAGTTCAGGATGAGCGTGACTTTGGACCACGAGGTTTCCCTGCGACTCCTCAACCAGGCACTTCAGAATATAATCGCAAGATTCCCCGGGTTCACCTATACACTTGGCCAGGGCTTTTTCTGGTGGTATCTCCACCGCCTGGACAATATGCCGGTTGCCGGCCGTGACAACACTATGAACATATTCTCGCTCAAGGACAATGGCGGATATATGTTCAAGGCGGGCTGCACGGGCAATAAAATAACCCTGGACATATTCCACGCCCTTACCGACGGGCACGGGGCAATGACTTTTCTGATGAGTCTCACGGCAGAGTACCTCCGTCTTAAAGAGGGCATCACCCCCGAATACGGAGGCTGGGTGCTGAACCCCGCCGAAGAGGCAAAGCCAGAAGAGCTGGAAGACAGTTTTGACTCTTTCTCCGGCCTCAAGGGAAATCTGGACCAGGAGCACAAAGCCTGGCACATTCCCGGCACCAAGGTCCCCTACGACGAGCTTTACAACACCCGCGTCTCCATCTCTACCGAGTCCCTGTCGGCAAAGGCCCGCGAATATGACTGCACCATCACCGAACTGCTCACCGCCCTTATGCTGGCCACACTGCAGGATATCCGCAACCTTAGCGGTACCCGCCAGCAGAACGGTAACCTCAAGGTAGAAGTGCCGGTGAACCTCAGAAAGATGTTCGGCAAGAAGACTCTGCGCAACTTCTCTTCTTATGTCCACCTTGGATTTGATGCCCGAAAGGGCGACTGGACACTGGACGAGATTATAAAGGCCGTCCATCGCCAGAAGGCCGAGTTTGTAAAAAGGGCCCCCATCACCACCCGTGTGGCGGCCAATGTGGCATTGGAAGACAATTTTGCCATCCGCTGCATCCCCAGAATGATAAAGAAGCCCATAATAAACCTTATCAACAGCCTCAAGGGTGACAGGTACTGCTCGTACACTCTCTCCAATATTGGCGACATCAAACTCCCTGAGTCTATGGCGGCACATATACGCGACGTGGACTTTTTGCTGGGCCGCGCCCGCGGCAAGTCGGGGGCCTGCGCCTGCGCCAGCTTCGGCGGCCGCCTAAATCTCAATTTCACCCGCAAAATTACAGAGAGCGAGTTTGAACGCCGCTTTGTTGGCTGGCTGGACAAGGCGGGTATTGATGCCTCGCTGCGGTTCGAGGCCGTTGCCAGCCCCAAGGCTGAATCTTATTTCCCGCTGCCGCTGCGCGAACGCCGCGTCCGCATTGGCTGGAGCGGAACTCCATTCGTAATCTAATCATAAAGATATACTTACAGGATATGATAAACTACATTGACCAACTTACTCAGACAATCCGTAACAACTGGAACGAAAAAGCACTGTGCGACTGGCGCGGAGAAGAATTTACCTTTGCTGATGTAGCATCAAATATTGCCCGCCTGCATCTCCTGCTGGAGAACACCGGCATCTTGAAGGGAGATAAAATCACCCTTTATGCCCCCAACTCCGCTAGATGGGCCACATCTTTCCTGGCAGTCAATACCTCCGGCGCAGTGGCTGTACCCCTGCTGTCGGACTTTACCGCCGATGCCGTGTGCAATTTGGTGGATCATTCAGAAAGCGTGGTGCTTTTCACAGATAAGGAAAACTGGAAGAAACTGGACATTGCCAAGATGCCCAAACTCCGCTATGCGGTGAACCTCTCTGACTGGAGCCTGATCTGGAGCGCCGAAAAGGACATAGAAGAAGCCTTCAAGAGCCTCGAGGCCGATTTTAAGAAGAAATATCCCAACGGGCTTGGCCGCGACGATGTCAACTACCATATAGATAATATGAAGGACCTGGCGGTGATCAACTATACCTCCGGTACCACCAGCGCCCCCAAGGGCGTGATGCTGCGCTACGAGTGCTTCTCCGCCTCCATAGACTTTGCCATCCGCCATATCGCCGCTTCCAACAAGGACAACATTGTTTCTATGCTGCCTATGGGCCATATCTACGGTATGGTGTTCGAGTTTATGTATCCGCTCTGCTTTGGCGTGACGGTATATTATCTGGGCAAGACTCCCGCCGCCTCTACCCTGCTTAAGGCCGTTGGAGAAGTGAAGCCCTACCTGATCATCACCGTTCCGCTGGTTATGGAAAAAGTTTATAATTCCTCTATCAAGCCGGTTCTGGGCAAATGGTATATGAAGATTCTCACCGCCATTCCCGGCATCAACAAGATTATCTATAAAGCAGTCGTCAAGAAGCTTATAGCTGCCTTCGGCGGAAACGTACAGCAGTTTATTATGGGTGGCGCCGCCCTCAATCCCGATGTTGAGAAGGCCTTCAGGAAGATGGGCCTCCCCTACACCGTGGGCTATGGTATGACCGAAGCCGCACCGCTGCTGGCTTATGCCGAGCCGTGGAATTTTGTCCCGGGCAGCTGCGGAATGAAGGTGGACAGCGCCGAAGTGCGCATTGACAGCGATGATCCCGCCCACATCACCGGCGAGATCCAGGCAAAAGGGACAAATATCTGCAGCGGTTATTTCAATAATCCAGAAGCGTCCGAGAACCTCTTCACAGAAGACGGTTTCCTGCGCACCGGCGACCTGGGCGTGATGGATGCCAAAGGCAACATCTTCATCAAGGGCCGCTGCAAGACTATGATTCTCTCTGCCAACGGGCAGAATATCTACCCTGAGGAGATTGAGGCCGCCATCAATTCTATGGATTTCGTGTCGGAGTCGCTGGTTGTGGACCGCGCCTCCAAACTGGTTGCCCTGGTCCGTTTTGACCAGGACCAGATCAAGGCCAAGGGTCTCACGGCACTGGACATCAACGACCTGCCGGAGAAGATCCGCCTTAAGATCAACCGCAGCCTGCCGGCATACAGCCAGATTACCAAAGTAGAAGAAAAACGGGATTCGTTTGATAAAACCCCCAAGGGGAGCATCAAGAGATTCCTGTATTGTTAGACCGTTTTTCGGTTAGTTGTGTTAGCCTTCCATCCCTGCTGCCACGGCGGCGGGGATGGTTTTTTTACTATATTTGTATTGAATTAACATTAATGTCATTATTCCATGCAGGATATCATCAATCCCTGGGCCGGTTTCGAGGGTTATAACTGCTTTGGCTGCAGTCCCGACAACCCTGTCGGTCTCAGGATGTCCTTTGCAGAGGACGGAGATTACATTGTGAGCACCTGGCAGCCCGACGGCAATTTCCAGGGCTGGATAAACACGCTGCACGGCGGCATCCAGGCCACCCTGATAGACGAGGCGGCGGGCTGGATAGTGTTCCGCAAGCTGCGCACCAGCGGCTATACCAGCAAGATGGACATCCGCTACTTAAAACCTGTCAGCACTGTAGAGGGCCCCGTGACACTCAAGGCCAGGCTCATCAACCAGAAGATGATGATGGCATTCATAGAGGTCAAGCTCTACAACTGTCACGAAGAGCTTTGCGCCGACGCCACCTGCGTCTACCGGGTTTATCCAAGGGATGTAGCCGAGAAGGAGTTCTATTTCAGGGACTCACAGTAGTGTATGCAACAAAAAGGGCGGCTATTGACGGGCCGCCCTTTTTTTATTACATTTGTAGAAATACACTTACAGCTATGATACCTACTCCTCACAATTCGGCCACAGAAGACCAGATAGCAAAAACCGTGATTATGCCCGGCGACCCGCGCCGCAGCAAAATGATAGCGGAAACATTCCTTGAAAATCCGGTATTGGTAAACAATGTGCGGGGAGTCCAGGGTTATACCGGCACATACAAGGGCAAGCGATTCACTGTTATGGCCAGCGGTATGGGCCAGCCTTCCATCGGATTGTACACCTACGAGCTGTACAATTTCTACAACGTGGACACTATCATCCGCGTGGGGAGCATCGGTGCAGTGAGCGACCGCACCCCGCTGCGCAGCATAATAATAGGCCGCAGGGCATATTCCGAGACCAATTATCTGATGTTCTACCGCGACAACGGCAATAAGTGCGGTTTCGTGAATGCCGATGAATCACTCTGCGGGAAGGCAGCGGCCACTGCAGAGCGGCTGGGTCTGACCTATAATATAGGTGACATTTTCAGCAGCGATACTTATTACAGCGACACCGACGATGTGGCTACTTGCCTGGAAAACAATCTCCTGGGTGTAGAAATGGAGGGCGTGGCGCTCTATCTCAACGCCCAGCGCGCCGGCAAAAAGGCCCTAGTCATATGCACTGTATCAAACAACATCCCCGCCGGGATAGAGCTTCCCAGCGAGGATCGTCAAAACGGCTTCAAGGATATGGCCCGTCTCGCTCTGGAGATGAGCCTCTAAATATTCCGCCGCTATTTTGTTCCGAATATACGGTCTCCCGCGTCTCCCAGACCCGGGACAATATATCCGTTTTCGTTTAGGTGAGAGTCCATTCCGGCGCAGAAGATATCCACATCGGGATGAGCCTTCTTTAGTGCTTCCAGGCCTTCGGGAGCGCAGATAATGCACAGGAACTTGACGGTGCGGGGGTTGCGTCTCTTTATCAGGTCAATGGCAGCGATGGCACTTCCGCCGGTTGCCAGCATCGGATCCAGGACGAACACATCGCGGTTGGAGATGTCGTGAGGCAACTTGCAATAATACTCCACCGGCTCCAGGGTCTCTTCGTTACGATAGAGGCCTATGTGACCCACTTTTG
>JAEEGG010007572.1_pt1:0-7500 | contig 24970 bp, 17 predicted proteins | sample 9134161 | NCBI WGS metagenome assembly JAEEGG01 (sample SAMN16246543, study PRJNA631951) | gut metagenome | biome: gut microbiome; feature: rumen; material: CR-attached | host: Bos | place: Iran: Karaj | collected 2018-10 | reverse complement strand
GCAGAAGCGGCATTGAAATTCTCATATTCCAGCTCCCCTACCATTCCGCCGTCCATCGTATAGGCGAAGTCGGCGCCGAACTTCTTGACGTCGAAAGCCACGACACCGCGTCCGATCTCCTCGTCAGGAGTGAAAGCAATCTTCACAGGGCCGTGCTTGAATTCGGGATGAGTCATAATATACTCAGCAGCACACATTATCTCAGCCACGCCGGCCTTGTCGTCGGCACCCAGAAGAGTGCTTCCGTCCGTCGTGATGATCGTCTGTCCCTTGTAATTGAGCAGTTCGGGGAATTCGGCGACAGTCAGAACGCGGCCTTCGCCGAGGACGATGTCCGTGCCGTCGTAGTCATTCACGAACTGGGGATGGATGTCGTTGCCGGGAGCGTCCGGACTCGTATCCACGTGCGCGATGAAACCGATGGCCGGCACCTTGCCTTCCACGTTCGAGTCGATGGAAGCCATCACATAGCCGTCCTTGTCCATTTCAGCATTGGCGATGCCCATAGCGTGGAGCTCGTCCACTAGCTGTCTCAGAAGCACGAGCTGCTTGTTGGTCGACGGCTGGCTCTCGCTGTTCTCGTCAGACTGAGTGTCGTACGACACATATCTCAAAAATTTATCTGTAATCTTCTCCATTATTATTCCTCCACTTTTTTAATCTGAAGGCACTTGAATATCATATAAGCGATGATGGCGACATATGCAACCAGAGCAATGCCCTGTGCTGCAGATGAGTTCTGCCATTCTACGTTGAGCACGTTGATTCCTGCGAAACGGAGGATTGCGCTCACCACGCCCATCAATGCACCGCCGGCGATGAAACCGCTGGCGAGCAGGGTTCCGCGCTCCTTGCGTGCGTTGTTGAGCTTCTCGTCCTTGCTGCGGGTGCTGACATACCACGAAACAGCGCCGCCCACGAGCAGCGGAAGGTTCAGTTCCATCGGAATGAACATACCGAGAGAGAATGCCAGAGCCGGCACCTTGAATATGGTAAGGATAATGGCTATGACTGCACCGATGCCGTAAAGCAGCCAGGGTGCGCCGCCGCCTGACATCAGAGGTTCGATGACGGCAGCCATGGCGTTGGCCTGCGGAGCCACAAGGGCATTCTCACCGGTGAAGCCGTAGGTCTTGTTGAGAACGATGATCACACCGCCTACGGTAGCGGCAGCCACGAGGGTTCCGAGGAACTTCCAGGTTTCCTGCACCTTCGGAGTCGTACCGATCCAGTAACCGATCTTCAAGTCAGTGATGAAGGCGCCTGCCACTGAAAGGGCGGTGCAGACAACGCCTCCGATAATCAGGGCAGCGGTCATTCCGGCAGTACCGTTCAGACCGGCTGCTACTAGAATCACAGATGTGAGGATGAGGGTCATCAGGGTCATTCCGCTGACAGGGTTGGTACCCACGAGGGCAATGGCCTGTGCCGCAACGGTCGTGAAAAGGAATGCAATGATTCCAACAACCAGCAGGGCGATGACTGCGTGCCAGATGTTGCCGACAACTCCGAAGATGAAGAACAGGAAGGTTACCAGCAGGGCCAGCAGGATGCCGATGACGACTACCTTCATCGAGAGGTCACGCTGAGTGCGCTGAACTTCGGCATCGACACTGCCTTTCTTGCTCTTTATTTCTTTAGCTGCCAGACCGACGGCACTCTTGATCACACCGGCTGACTTGATGATGCCGATGATGCCGGCAGTAGCGATACCTCCGATTCCGATGTGCCTTGCATAAGTCGTAAAGATGGTCTCGGGAGACATCGAGCCGACAGTCTGCGTCACGTTGCTGACAATATTCAGAACATCCGGCCCCCAGATGAGGTTCATCAGAGGGATGATGACTAGCCATACGAGGAACGAGCCGCAGCAGATTATGAAAGCGTATTTGAGTCCGACTATATAGCCGAGACCCGCAACTGCAGCACCCACATTGAGCTTGAGAACCAGCTTTGCCTTGTCTGCAACTGCAGCGCCCCAGGGCAGCACTTTCGTGGAAATGGTCTCAGCCCACCAGCCGAAGGTAGAAACGATAAAGTCATATATACCACCGATCAGGCCGCTGACAAGCAGGAGCTTGGCATCCTTGCCGCCGTTCTGGCCGCTGACAAGCACCTGAGTGGTGGCAGTAGCCTCCGGAAACGGATATTCACCGTGCATATCCTTGACGAAGTATTTCCTGAAAGGAATCAGGAACAGGATGCCGAGCACGCCGCCCAGCAGGGAACTGAAGAACACCTTGCCGAAATCGACGGTCAGCTCGGGGAACTTAGCCTGAAGGATGTAGAGTGCAGGGAGGGTGAAGATGGCACCGGCGACGATGGAGCCGCTGCAGGCACCGATCGACTGGATGATGACGTTCTCCGAAAGGGCGTTCTTGCGCTTACAGGCACTTGACAGGCCGACGGCGATGATGGCGATGGGAATCGCAGCTTCGAACACCTGTCCCACCTTGAGGCCCAGATAAGCCGCGGCGGCGGAAAAGATTATTGTCATCAGCACGCCGATGGTCACGCTCCAGGCATTGGCCTCGGGATACTTCTTTTTAGGAGAAAGGACAGGCTCATAGCTCTCCCCCTCCTTGAGCTTCCGGTATGCATTCTCCGGCAAGCCCTTGGGTTGCATTTCTTTATCTTCCATAATAAAAGTAATTGTCGCTTAGTCGTCCGGATGGTCGGAATGGCCGGGAATTTCTTCAGGCACGGCAGGATCATCTACATCTGCATCTTCAGAGAGAGGCTTGCTCTCTATGACCTCTGCCTCGATGGCATCAGCCTTGGCTGCCTCGAATGCAGCCTGCTCCTCTGCAGCCTTGAAGAATTTCTTGAACCGGATGGCCATTATGAATTCGCAGACGGCATATAAGATGAGGGCGATGCCGAATATGATGAACACAGTCTTGACTGCTTCCATCGGGTTCACTATCATAAAAATTCCACCGAGGAATATCAGGATGGGAATAATATAGAAAGCGAATTTGACTTTGGTATACTTGCCTGCAGAAAGCAGCGTTGCGATCTCGCCGATACTGAAGATGAGCATCAGGATGCCGAACAGATATGACAGCAGGTTGACGAAAAAATCCGGGAACACAAGAAGGATTATTCCGAATACGACGGCTATTATGCCCGAAAAGGCGAACATAAAGCCCAGCCTTTCCTTACCGAGGAAATTGATGCCGAGGGAAACGCCGCCGACAAGGATCATTGCTGCACCGAGGACACGGACGAAAGCATCTACGGCCACACTCGGCCAGATGACTATGGCAAGGCCGAGCAACAATGCGATGATACTGCGGATAATACCGTATGTAGGGTTGAACAGACTTGATAGTTTCATAGTTCAATTATTAGCGTAAGGATTCCAAATATAGCACAAAAAAGTTAAATTTGCCATATGAAGAAACTCGCAGTACTATCGGGAGCAGGCATCAGCAAAGAGAGCGGCCTGAGCACTTTCAGGGACAGTGACGGGCTGTGGGAAAACTACTCCGCACAGGAAGTTGCATCTATCGAAGGATGGTATCGCAACAAGGCCCTGATGTTGAAATTCTACAACGAACGTCGCCGTCAGATCGAACATACCGAGCCGAACGAAGCCCACAAGGTTCTGGCACAGATGGAGAAGGACTGGGATGTGGACATCATAACCCAGAACATCGACAACCTCCACGAGCGTGCCGGCAGCACTAAGGTAATCCACCTCCACGGACTAATCACCCAGGCGCGCGGAGAGAACCACGAAAACAAGATATATGACATAGGATACAAGGACATCCATCTTGGAGACCTTGCCCCCACAGGCGACCAGCTGCGCCCCCACATCGTCTGGTTCGGCGAAGCCGTGCCTATGATCGAGCCGGCGATCCGCATCGTAGAGAAGGCAGACATACTGCTTGTCGTCGGCACATCCCTCAACGTCTACCCTGCAGCCGGACTGATACAGTACATCACTCCGGGCACTCCCATATATCTTGTGGATCCGACTCCGATGAACCTGCACTACGACCGTTACACCCAGATCCAGGACGTCGCAACAAAAGGTGTTGCCAGATTCGCAGAGATGGTAGCGCCATATGCCAGCAAATCCAGCCGATGAAAACCGTTACCTGCTTCATCCTGCAAGGCGCCGACGCCGCAGCTACCCGCGAGAATCTCCTTAAATGTCCCCTTGTGGGCGATGTATTCATAACAGAAAGCCTCAAGTCATCAGTCGCCATCCGCAGGGTCGCTGACGACGCGTCCACTGAATTCACGCTTCTCTACACCAAGACCTTCCGTCTCGACTGGGTACACTGGTCGCTGGAAAGGATGGTCCAGGTGGCAAGGGACACCGGAGCCGCGATGGTCTATTCCGACCATTTCATAAAGATAGAAGGCGAAGTCCGCAACGCACCTGTCATAGACTGCCAGAGCGGCTCGCTCCGTGATGACTTCGACTTCGGAAGCGTACTCCTCTTCCGTACGGACGTGCTCAAGACAGCAGCCGCGACTATGACGGAAAACTATCAGTTCGCAGGTCTGTATGACCTTCGTCTCAAGGTTTCCCGCCTCGGCAGGCTGGAACATATCAACGAATATCTCTACTACGAGGTCGAGACAGACTCCCGCAAGAGCGGAGAAAAGCAGTTCGATTATGTGGACCCGAAGAACCGGGAGGTGCAGATCGAGATGGAGAAAGCCTGCACCGAGCATCTGAAAGCAATCGGAGGCTGGCTAGCCCCGGAATTCAAGGATATCGATATTAACGAAGGCAGTTTCAGATACGAAGCTTCGGTCATCATTCCCTGCCGCAACAGGGTCCGCACGATAGAAGATGCCATCAAGTCCGCCCTCGGCCAGAAGACAGATTTCAAGTATAACGTGTTCGTGGTTGACGACAACTCCACGGACGGCACAGTAGATATAATACGCAAGTACGCTTCCGACAGCAGGCTTGTATATATAGCCCAGGACCCCACCTGGCACGCCATCGGCGGAAACTGGAACGCCGCTCTCCACCATCCTGACTGCGGCCGTTTCGCTCTGCAGCTCGACAGTGACGACATTTACAGCGATGAAAACACTGTACAGAAGTTTGTGGATGCATTCAGGCTGTTCCGCTGCGCAATGGTCATCGGAACCTACCGTATGACCGATTTCGATGGCAATCCACTGCCTCCCGGCATCATCGACCACCGGGAGTGGACAGAAGACAACGGCCGCAACAATGCCCTGCGCATAAACGGTCTGGGAGCCCCTCGCGGATTTTGGACGCCCCTGGTCCGCAAACTCAACTTCCCCACCACCAAGTACGGTGAAGATTACGCCGTCGCACTTCGAATCAGCCGCGAATACCGCATAGGCCGCATCTACGACGTGATGTACTGCTGCAGGCGCTGGGAAGGAAACAGCGACGCAGACCTTGACATAGAGAAAGTCAACCTGAACAACACATACAAGGACCGTATCCGCAGCTGGGAACTTGCAGCAAGGATAGCAGCCAACAGACGATGAACAAGCCGCAACGTCACATTTCAGTGGGCATACTCACAGCCGACAGGGTGGAATTCACCCTGAACGGAAACTATTGCTGCGACGGCAATTCGGTCTCCGGACAGATGGCCGCAATTCTTAAGGACGGCAAGGTTGAATGCGAAGGCCGCTGCTCTGAATCATTAAGGTTCGAAGCAAAAGACGAAGACTCCTTCTTCACCCTGAAAGACGTCACCATCGGAGTCGATTTCCATTGGGAACGCAGGGAAAACCAGAGTTTCAAGGGCAATCTGATACTGCTTGCAAAGCCGGAAGGAATAATAGTCATAAACGACATCGGCATAGAAGATTACCTCACCTGCGTCATATCCTCGGAAATGAGCGCGGAGGCTCCGCTGGAGTTCCTCAAGGCTCACGCCGTGATTTCACGCTCCTGGCTGCTCGCCCAGATCTGCGGCACCAAACGAGCCACAGGCGAAGGCAAGAAAGACACTCCCAAGGAACTTATCACCTGGCAGGACCACGAAGACCACGAATTCTTCGACGTCTGTGCCGACGACCACTGCCAGCGCTATCAGGGCATCACCAAGGTCAGCACAAAAACTGCCCGCGAAGCCATCGAAGCCACCTGGGGTGAAGTGCTCGCATATGACGGCCAGGTCTGTGACGCCCGTTTCAGCAAGTGCTGCGGAGGCAAGACGGAAATCTTCTCAACCTGCTGGGAAGACACGGACGTGCCCTACCTGCGGTCATTCAAGGACAAGTTCTGCGACACCGAAGATGCATCCATCCTTGCCAACGTACTTCCCAATTTCGACCAGGAAACCAAAGATTTCTACAGATGGGAAGTCCGTTACACATTCGCCGAACTGTCAAACATAGTCAGAGAGCGTACAGGATTGAACTACGGCAAGGTCGTGGACCTGCGTCCCATCGAGAGAGGACCTTCTGGCAGGATAAAGAAACTCAAGATTGTCGGCAGCCGCAAATCCCGCATCATAGGCAAGGAGCTGGAGATACGCCGCACACTTTCCCGCAGCCACCTCTACAGTTCGGCGTTCGAAGTGGAGAAAACCTCTGAAGGATTCATCCTCCACGGAAAAGGATGGGGACACGGCGTAGGAATGTGCAAAATAGGCGCTGCCGTGATGGGGCATCTGGGGTATCTATATAAAGATATCCTCCTGTACTATTACCGCGGCGCGGAAATCGTACAGGAGGACAGCCTTTCTATCTGATCAGATCAGAATCTCTTATTTCTTCTCGAGTTCTTCCTTGATGGCGGCCTGTGCAGCTGCGAGGCGTGCGATGGGCACCCTGAAAGGAGAGCAAGACACGTAGTTCATACCGATCTTGTGGCAGAATTCCACTGAAGCGGCATCACCACCGTGCTCACCGCAGATACCGACCTTGAGGTTCTTGCGGGTTGAACGTCCACCGTCGATACCCATCTTGATAAGACGGCCGACAGACTCCTGGTCGATGCTCTGGAACGGATCGAACGGGAGAATCTTGTTGTCAAGATAATCATTCATGAAAGAACCGATGTCGTCGCGGCTGAAGCCGTATGTCATCTGGGTAAGGTCGTTGGTACCGAATGAGAAGAACTGTGCGGTGCGGGCCATACGGTCGGCGAGCAGAGCGGCACGCGGAATCTCGATCATAGTACCGAACATATACGGGATGTCCATATCGAACTTCTCTTCAACTTCCTTGTGTACCCTTTCACAGATGCGTTTCTCGAAGTTCAGCTCGTTTACTGAAATGGTAACGGGGATCATGATCTCAGGATGAGGATCGAAACCTTCGAGAATCAGTTCTGCAGCGGCTTCGAAAATAGCCTTGAACTGCATTTCGTTCAGAGTCGGGAAGGTGATGCCCAGACGCACACCGCGGTGTCCCATCATAGGGTTGATCTCGTGGAGGGCTTTGCCGCGTTTCTTGATCTCGGCTACGGAAACGCCAAGCTCCTTGGCCAATTCTTCCTGTTTGTTGCGGGTCTGAGGCACGAACTCGTGCAACGGG
>JAEEGG010007567.1_pt1 | contig 24974 bp, 12 predicted proteins | sample 9134161 | NCBI WGS metagenome assembly JAEEGG01 (sample SAMN16246543, study PRJNA631951) | gut metagenome | biome: gut microbiome; feature: rumen; material: CR-attached | host: Bos | place: Iran: Karaj | collected 2018-10 | reverse complement strand
AGCTGTAGTAGTGGTTCTCGGTGGCATAGTCGAAACCTTCGAAAGCCTTCGTTCCTTCGTTGCCATAGCCGCAGGTAATGGAATTGCCGATGAATTCGATCTTTCTTGACGGCAGGGCGGGGGCATCCACCAATGACTTGCCTTGATCCAATACAAAGCCCCAGAACTCGGGAAACATTTCATAGCCCTCGATGATATACATCAGTCGGACAAGGTGACGGCCATCGGGCAAGGCTGTTGCCAGCGAAACCACAGAGTCTCTCTTCTCCATAAACGACACCTTGAAGGGTTCTGCCTGATCTATCTGTGCCATAAAGTAGCCGCTGCCGGGCTTGGCAATCATCTTCAGCGATGTTCCCTCGAAGGCGGCGATGATCTGGACACCGGGGTAATTCCAGGCCGGACGCTCCGGATTGGTGAAACTGATACGGCCAGTATACTGGATATGTTTGTCGGCTGCACTGACCACTGTGCCCTTGATGGGCAGGGTTTCACGGGCAACTGCCAATTGGCAGACAAGCATAAAAACAGCGATGATTTTTAAACAACGAATTAAACGAATTTCACGAATTTTAGTATGCATATTCTTGGAATTTATTATTTTCCGGATTCATATTTCTCGCGGATCTTCTTGATGCGCAGCAGGAGGTTCTTGTAGTGGAGAGCGTTGATGCCGTCGGCCTGCTGGCTTTTCAGATAGTTCTCCACCTTGTCCAAATGCTGTTCGATATAGAGAATGGCATCCGAACGCTGTGCGACAGAGGTATTGGTGGTCGCTGCGATGATAGCTGTTGCCGTTGACGATGCTGCAGGGGCGGGCGTGGGATTCAGGGCTGTGCCGATGAAATCGACATAGCTGCGCTGCTGCTGGCGACGGAAGTTGTTCTGCTGCTCATTGCTGTCGTTGAGTGGCTTCCACACCATCGCAAACACATCGTTCAGATATTCCTCCACAGGATAGGTCTTGGACGACTGCAAAGAGCTGTTGTGCAGATTCATGATGGCGTTGGCAGAGAGGAGCGACGCGATGACAGTTTGCTGGCGAGAGCGGATTTCCTCTGCATAGTCTGTACCCAACTTGTTGACGATGCTCTGTGGATAGAGCCACATCGGTGCCTCCATCACATTCCTATCTATCCACTGCATGGCTTCCTTCTGCAAAGCTTTCGGCACAACGTCGTAGGGCTGCTGGCCAGGGGCGTTGTTGGTGTATTTACCGTAGATATAGCGCTGCACATGATTGGCGTAGCGCTGGTACTGTTGGCGACAGGCGCTGTAGATGCTGCTCAGGTCGTCGTACTGACCATCGGGCTGAGCTGTCCACTTCTCAATGTTCTGCATCACACGCTTCAGGTTCTTCAAGCCGTATTCATTGGCCTTCATCTGATCATCGCCCAAGTCCTCTGTCTGTGAGCGGGGGTCTTGTGCACGGCCTTCGTCCCCGCTCCACCACAGGCGGCGGTTACCTTCCAGCACCTTCGTCACCTCTGCCCGCAAGGCCTTCTTCTCCTTGGCAGGATCCTTGAATTCCGGACGGTACTGATAGCCCCATTTGATAGCCCACTTGTCATAGTCGTTGATACGGGGGAAGAGACCCTTCTCACCGATCTTGTCCTCAGGCTGGGCCACATAGTTGAACCGCGCATAGTCCATGATGCTCGACGTGTGGCCGTATTTCTCTACCCAGGCCTTGTCACGCAGCTTCTCCACAGGGGTGGCCTGCGAGGCAATCATATTATGGCGCAAGCCGAGGGAATGGCCTACCTCGTGGCTGCTGACGAAGCGTATCAGCTGTCCCATCAGTTCATCGGGGAAATTCATCGTCTGTGCCCGTTTATCGAGCGCACCGCACTGGGTCATATACCACTTCTTCACCAGGTTCATCACATTGTGATACCAGCAGATATGCGCCTCAATAATCTCTCCGCTGCGAGGGTCGACGATACGGGGGCCGTAGGCATTTTCTGTCTCAGAGGGCAGATAGCGGATCATGGAGAAGCGGGCATCGTCGACTGACATCGTGGTGTCGTTCTCAGGGAATTCCTTGGCGATGATGGCATTCTTAAAGCCAGCGGCTTCGAAAGCCACGTTCCAGTCGTTGATACCGGCTATGAGGTATTTCACCCATTTCTTCGGTGTGGCAGGATCGATGTAGTAGACAATCTGTTTCTTGGGCTCCACGAGCTTACCAGCCTTGTAGGCTTGTGGATCTTTCGGCTCCAGACGATAACGTGAGATGATAGCCTCGTGGTTGGTGGTTTGCTGGTCATCGCTGAACTCCGTGATCGTGTTGTTGAAATAGCCCACACGGTTATCAAAATAGCGGGGCTGCATGGGTTTCTCAGGCAACAGCACGATTGAGGTGTTCAGAGCCAGCGTGATGGAACCCGTCGTTGAGGCTGGTGTCCTGCTACTGTTGTTGGTGCCGTAGGTGCGTAGCGTCTGTATCTCCAGATTGATGGGGAAGGTCTTGATGGTGTCGATGAAGGTGCGGTCGTTCTGAACTGCGGTGACTCCTATCGATGTGCGGTCAGAAGCCGTGAAGCTACTGATCTTATTATCCGACATGAGCCACTTGGTGATGTTAATCAGCTGGTCTTTAGTCTTCGGATTACGGCCGATGACTTCAAACTTATAGACGATGGGGTCTGCAGTCGACTGTTTCAGCGAAATAGCGATACGATCCTCGGGCTTGGCCAGATGCGATTGCACATACTCTCGCATAAAAATGTTTTTCTGGCCATATTGCTCCAAGTAGATGGCGGAGTGGTTCACTTCCTCGCCACTGAACGATCTGAAGCCTTGTGGTGTGCTGGTGAAACGGGTAACGGCGAGCATCATGCGACCTAATAGAGAATCGGGCACTTCGAGATACCAGTCGTCCTTGATATGGCGCACGGTGAAGAGGCCATACCTCACGCTTCCCTTCTCTTTTACAATCTTGTGATAGGGGTCGGTGTGATCCGTAACCGTCGTATCCTCACAACAACTATTCTTCTTCGGCTTTACTGCGGTAGAGTCGCAATGGGTATGCGTGCTATCGCACACGACTGGCTTTGTCTGTGTGGTGTCGGCGGGGTTAGTAACTGCAAAAGTCGCCTGCTGTCCCATGAGGAGCAGCACGGCGACTATGAAACTCTTTTTGGTTTTGTTGATAATCTTTGCTTCCATAGGTGCAAAGATACAACAAAAACCGATTACTATATTGTTTTTGCCTTTTTATTTATGTTTATTTCACAACGTACTTTTTTCCGTTGGCAACATAAACACCCTTGCGGAGGGTATTGGACTTGCTGATAGAGCGGCCGTCGAGCGAGAACACCTGGCTTTCGCTGCGATCCTCACCCTTTAACTCCGTAATGCCTGCAGTACCGTCAGATACCAGACGGATGTCGATCTTTACGAAGTGTGCGCTGAAGTAGGGATAATTGAATAGGATGTTCTTTTCGTCACCTTCCCAGATGTTCATATCATACTGGCTGATCTTTGGAGATTCGGGCGTCCAGAACTTCAGCGTCTGGGTAAAGGTAGTGTTGTCGTAGACATATTCGTGTTCCTCTTCATACTCACTGCCTACCAGGAAGTTGGATGAGCGATAGTTGTAAAACACCATCTTGCCGAACTTGTAGCCCTGAGGAGCCTCAAAGCGCATGGTGGTACCAGGAACGGTGTAGAGCACAATCATCTTCTCAGTAGTAACACCCAGCGATGCTGCTTCTGCACCTGGTTCGATGCTACCCAACACCGATACTCTTTCAGACTCATCAAGGTCGACGGCATAGAGCGTAACCTTGATTTTCTGTGACGATCCTTCGCTGATGGGCCACGAGAAATCTTTGTTTTCGAGGATGGCACCTGGAGTATCCCAGTCCTTGAGATCAGGACTCCAGCCTTTGGTAACCTCTGTGACGGGGTAGTTCCATGGGTTCTGGGTGAAGTCCATCATCACATACGTGGTGTCGTTCTGCTCTTGGGCAAACGATGTCATTGCCATCATGGCGAGGCAAATTGTTGCGTAAATTTTCTTCATATCAAATTCGTTTAATTCGTGAAATTCGTTGTATAAAAAGCTACTCATCCGTGTTCAGTGTCAGATTCGGATTCTTGTCTCTCGCGGAGTGAGGGAAGGGAATGATATAGAGGCGGGAGTTCGGTTGCAGGGTATAGGTCTGCGTGGGACGCGTCTCACTGGCATTTACCACAGGATAGTCGCGGGTGATGGTCTTGGCATATTCCGGTTCCAGATTGAAACGCTTCAGATCGAAGAAACGGTTGAAGCCGAAAAGCAGTTCCTTGCGGCGCTCAGCGATGATGGTCTTTATCATCTCTACCTGAGAGGCAGGTGTGGCGATGGCTGTTTCGTTGCCACTGAGTCGTTTGGCCCGCAACTGATTTACATAATCCGTGGCTTCTGAAAGATGGTTCAGACGAGCATGAGCCTCTGCCAGAATCAGATAGACCTCAGCCGTACGCAGTCCCACCGACATATAGGTAAAACGGTTGGTGGTGGTAGCTGGTGTCCAGATGGCACCGCCTGAGTTGTAGTCAAACCAACTTGTGATGCTCGTACCCGTATCACGCAGGAAAAGGCTGTAGCGCAGGTCATTAGGCTCAAACAGCGCCTTCAGTTCAGGACTAATCAGACCGTAATAATAGAGGGCAGCCTGTTCGGTGGTCCAGCCGCTACCCATCCAGTGATAGCTCAATACTTCTGGATTGTTCTCGTGGGAATAGTTAGTATAACGGGCCACACCTCCTGCATCCTTGATGACATTATAGTCGACAAGCACAGGGTTCAGCTTCATCGCCATCTCTGCAGCGGTCTTGGCCTTCTCCCAATCGCGGTGGAACAGATAGACCTTCGCCAGCAAGGCATAGCCGAACGCACGGTTCGGGTGGTAGATATTCACGGGTTTCTCCTTCAACAGATCCACCGACTCCTCCAGATCCTTGATGATAAAGTCATACACCTGTGCAACGGTAGCCTTGGCGGGTATTTCCTCCAGAGTGTAGTGATCCATGATAGCCACACCGCCATCCTGTGCTGCAGTAGCGGGGTCGTAAGCCTTGGCATAGGTGTTCACGGCAAGGAAGTGGTCAAAGGCGCGGAAGGTGCGGGCCTCGGCCTTTGCCAGAGCCTTCATGTCTGCAGCTCCCTGCGTAGCGTCGATATTGTCGATTACCAGATTCGAGCGCATGATGTAGGCATACATATTCTCATAGAGGTTGTTGTCTGCCAGGATCGTACGGTCGGCTTTCTCGTTGAAGGTGTAGTTGATACCATGATACGACAGGTTCTCATAACCGAGGATATTCGATTCCTTAGCCCAAGCATCATCAGTGAGATGCCAGAAGGCAGAAGGATTATAGCATCGCATCGGATTGACGATCAACTCATAATACTGGCTGGTGCTATCTACGGTGATGGCTCCTTTGGGTGTGATGTCGATGTAGTTGTCGCAGCTTGAAAGGAGACAGGAGACAGGAGTCAGGAGACAGTAGAATACTCCTGCTATCCAAAGTGCCTTGCTCTTTTTGTATATCTTAGTAATCATAATTCTTAATTCTTAACTCTTAATTCTCAATTACAACGTAGTTGATAGTCCGATGCTAAAGGTTTTGGGCTGCAGCAGGGTACGTGTACCAGAGTTGAGCGAATACGACTCCGGGTCGATGTCGTTGCCGGCTGCCGACCAATAGAAGAGGTTGTTTATCTGGAGCGTCAGACGTGTCTGTCCGATGCCGATCTTCTTGGTGATATTGTCAGGCAGATGGTATGCCAGGTTGATGGAGCGCATCTTAATATAGTCTGCTGACTTCACCTGCTGGTCGCAGTAGCGCCACCATTCGGAGAAGGTACCAGCCCACTGCTGTATGTCGGTCGGCATCTCATAGAAATGCTTCACGGTATGGTCGTTCACGTGGTCATTCGTCATTTGGTAGCTGTTCATGTCGGTGGCATCTAAACGCAGCTTATTGCCGCCGGAGAAGATGAACAGGGTGTTCAGCTCCAGTTCCTTCCATCGGAGGTTCAGCGAGAGCGAACCATTATAAATAGGTATCAGACTTCCCATGTTCACCAAGGCGTCTGTTCCCTTCAGCGTTGAGGAGACGGTCACCTCTGTGGGATTACCGTTGGCATCAAACTTCGCCATCTCGTTGCCGTCAGCATCAAGGATCACGGGATAGCCGTTCACCACCCGACTCAGACGATAGGCCCAAAGTGTGTTGTAGCCCGTTCCCTCGACGAAGTAATTGGCGGGGGCGGTGATGAAGCTTGAAGCAATGTCGGTGGAGGCATGGTCCACACGCAGCATCTTGTTCTTGTTCCAAGCGACGTTCAGGCCAGCAGTGAAGTTCCAGTCCTTCCCGCGGATGATATTGGCATTCAACATGAACTCCACACCCTGGTTGCGCATCTTACCATTGTTGATCACGCGGTTGCTAGTGCCGAGGGTTGAGTCCAGATACTTACGAACCAGCAGGTCATCGCCCACACGGTTGTAGAATTCCAACGATCCGTTTAGCAGGTTGTTAAACAAGCGGTAGTCGAGACCAATGTTAAAGGTCGACGTTTTCTCCCAGCGCAGTTTGGGGTTGGGTAGGTTGTCGTCGGTATAGCGCAGATACTGTGTGTTCGTGGGGTCGTTGCTCTCAATACGGTAACGAGCCACGAAATAGGTGGTCGAGCTTTGGTCTACATTACCATTCACACCGTATGTCAGACGTAGCTTTAGGAAGTCGAGCCACGAGATGCCTTTCATAAACTGCTCCTCGGTGATGTTCCAGCCGGCACCCACCGACCATAGCGGATGGTGCTGGTTCTTGGTGTCGAGACCGAAGAGGTCGGCCTCGTCCCAGCGGATACTACCCGTAAGGTTATAGCGGTAGAGGTAGGTATAGCCCACATTGGCATAGAACGACGCATAGCGATGGAAGATCTCCGACTTGCTCGTGGCCAGACCGGAAAAACGCTGGGTGTTGTTATACACTAAGCTCTCCCAACCTGTAGAATAGAGTGTGTTCCAGTCCATACGCACAGAAGTCAGCGCCTGGTCGTTGTAGCCGTACATCAGCTGTTCGATGCTCTGGGGTGTACGGTTCTCACGCAGCTCAAAACCCATGATGGCATTCACGTTGTGCTTCGAATCGAGGAAACTCTGTTCGTAATTCAACTGGTTACGGAAAGTATAGCGGCGGGAGTTGTTGGTGCTCTGACGATAGCGTCCACCATCGGCCAACAGACACTCTCCGCTCTGGTCGATAAAGGCATTGTGCGTCATGCGCATCTGATAGGTCGTGGCATCGTCGTAGACCTCGCTGCGGGTCTGGGCCCACTCGTATTGGAACATCACCGTGTATTTGCAGAACTTCAGGAACTTCGCCTCGAGGTTCACAAACGGACGCATACGCACGTTGCGGTTCTTGGTAAGGCTCTCGTCGAGCGACTCTAAGACATTGAACCTGAAGGGTACCAGCTCTTCGCAGCCCGTAGCTTCCACCGCACGGATCTGCGAGAGGTTGGTGGCGCTGCCGGCATAGCCGCTCACATTCACGTATGGGCTATACACTAAGTTACCTTGCTCATCAACGATTTGAGCGTAACGCTCCTGCATGGTATAGTTTACATACGAGTTGTCGGGCTTCGTACTGTTGGTAAAGCGGCCATCGACACCCAGTTTCGCGGTGAGCCATTTCGACAGTTTGAAGCTGCTTTTCACATAGAGTGAGAAAGCGTCGCTCCGATCGTTCTTCGCACGGTTCTTGTCGTGTTCATAGTTTATCGAGGCGAAATGGCTCGACTGCTTGCTGCTCTGCGAGAGCGAGATGTTATACCGCTGGGTGACGGCTGTACGCCAGGCCAGATCGCGGTATTGTTCGTAAAAATCGTTCTTCCGCCACTGACTCAGTGTCTGGTCAACTTCTGACTGGGAGATGCGCCCTTCTGCCTGGTCACGGTAGAGCTGATAGAGTGGGGAATAGTAATTGGTATTATAGGTGTCGAAGAGCGTCTTCACACCACCGCTATTTTTTACGCGCGCGTTATAAACGGCTGTCTCGTAGTCGATGATATCCGAGGTTGAAGCGTAGTGCATGCCGTCGAAGTTTGGCTTCGATGAGATATACCAGTCGGCATTCACATTCACTTTAACCTTCTCGCCCTTACCTTGTTTTGTGGTGACCACGATGACGCCGTTGGCTGCCAAAGCACCGTAGATACTGGCAGCAGCGGCATCCTTCAGCACCGTCACCGATTCCACATCGTAAGGATTGATCTCGTTCAGTGTCATGTTAGTGGCCATGTCGTCGACGACGATCAACGGCTGCGTGCCGACACTGGTGGAGAAAGTGCCCACACCACGCAGGATGGGTTTGTTCTCACCGGTATTGGGATTCACCTCCATGCGCAGACCTGCCACCTGACCTTCGAGGGCGGAAAGCACATCCTTGTGCATCACACGGTTCAGTTTGGTGGAGTCCACATGACCGAAAGCGGCTGTGGACCGCTCGCGACTCAGTTTCTGATAACCGGTGGAGATGACCACGGTCTCGGCCAACTGCGTGGTCTGCTCGTTCATCTTCACATTGACAGTCGTCTGACCTTTCTTCACCGAGGCCTGATAGGGTTCCATACCGATAAAGCGGAATTGGAGCACAGCCCCTTCTTCGGCCACGATCGAATAATTACCATTTAAGTCTGTCACCGCATGATGGTTGCCGTTCTTCACCGAAATGGTCACACCGTACATGGGTTCGCCCTTGGAGTCTGTGACTGTTCCCTTCACAGTCGTCTGGGCCATTGTTCCAACAACAAAGAAGAGGAAAAGTACGCAGGATAGTAGTTTTTTATACACCATATAATTACATAGTTTGGGCACAAAATTACAAAATAATAATAAAACCGCAAAAATATATTGCATTTTTCCAAAGTTTTTCGTAACTTTGCCGCCAATATATTACATTATTAACTTAAAAATAAGAAAAATGAAGAAATTATCCTATTTTGGTGCCATGCTGCTTTTTGCAGCCATGACTTACTCGTGTTCACGTATTGACAAGCCCGTTGACCCCTCTGTTATCATTGAGCTCGACGGTCAGAAGTATCAAACCGACCTCGTTGCTACTTTCCAGGGACAAGTAGGCGAAGAGGTGACTCTCGGACTGGGTGTCTATGACGATTTCGATATTTATGGTGTTGACTTCGGCGACGGTCAGATTGTAGCCGACACCGTTTGTAATCAGAATGGCGGCCTCAAGGGAGAAGACGGACTGTCAAAACCCGGTACTGCTCACACTCGTACGACTGAGTTCAAAGGAACCATTGCTGGCGAGGGCGAAGTCAAGGTGTATGGTAAGAGCGATATCTGGTATCTCACCATCAGTGGCAATCTGATGCCGACGGCTTTCGATCAGCCCAAGCTGGTGAATGTGGTTCAGGTCAGCATCACAGGCGCTGTGGCCGACGAGGTGAATCTGCCCGCTATGCCCAGCCTGACACAGTTCAATTTCAACAACAGCCCGGTGAAGAAGGTTGATGTCACTAAGGTGCCTACACTGACCTCACTGAGCATCAACAACATGCTGGCAGCAGGACAGTTGGAAAGCATCGATGTCAGCAACAATACTGAACTGACCTATCTGTCGATTCAGGGCAATGCCACCGCTAACGGTGCGCTGGCCAGCCTCGACATCACCAAGAACACCAAGCTCGAGGGTCTTTACGTTCAGTACAATAAGATCAAGGAAATCAAGTTGGCTGATGCTTACGACAAGTTAGGAACCTTCAATGTCAGCTATAACGAGCTTGAAGCCATCAATCCCGCTGCTTTGCCTGCAGTGAAGTGGTTCGACGTGCGTAACAATAAGATCAAGGGCGATCTCGACATCATTTCCGACAAGCTTACCAATGTCTATGTCAACAACAACGAGCTCACCAGCGTCAAAGTGCCCAATGTTACCAAGCAGTTCTACTTCGACAACAACCAGATGACCCTCGCCACACTGCCCGCTCTGCCCGAAGGCATGAACACAACTTCTAAGAAGAAGCAGTTCCACTATCAGCCTCAGGCCGATATGGAGGTAGCTCCCGAGGGCGCTGTCCTCGACCTTTCCGCCCAGGCATCTGCCAAGGGTGTTGAGGCTGAGGCTCAGGCTACAGTCTTCTCACTCACAGCTGGTAACGCAGCTCTGGTAGAGGGCACTGACTATACCATTAACAATGGTGTGATCACCTTCCTCAAGGATCAGACGGGAGTTATCGTGAAGATGACCAATGCCGGCTATCCCGACCTGAACCTCTGCACCAAGCCCTTCGACGTAAAGGGTAGTGGCGCAGCTACAGAGGGAACTATTATCTTCTCGTTCTTCGAGGGCGCTTTCACCGGTGGTACTGCTGTCGGCAATGGTGCTGACGAGGGTAAGGTAGGCAATGAGATTACCGTCAGCAGCAAAAAGGCCAATATCGAGACTGATAATATCACCATCACACTGAACGAGGCCCTGAAGGCTGGCGACGTCATCAGCATTACCGGTTACCGCAAGAAGGATACCGATGCCAACGGCACACTCTATTTCCTCTTCGAGACAGGCGCCACCATCGACGAAGGCGGTGACGTGAAGTGGAACAATATTCACGAGAACGTTGGTCAGCAGCCAAACACCAATACCTATGATGTGACTGAAGAGATGGCTGGCAGTAAGGTGATCAAGCTGGCTCGCTCAAAGGCCAGCACCAACGTCTTCATCCAGAAGATTGAGATTATCCGTAAGTAATAGATATGGGAGCCTTCGCCAACGGAGACTCCCATTTCTTTTATGGCAGGCAGAAGCTCCGGCGGCCTGTCGCGTGGAAGCCCCATCGGTCTTCTGCCTCTACTTCTATCCAGTGGGCACCCTTCCGAGCGTCATCGGGTAACGCGAATGTCCACAGTTGGTGCGACTCGCGGCGGCGCATGGGATTGATGCGATTGTATCGGGTAGGATAGATCTTCTGCAGATTCATCTCACGTGTACGTGCCACGTTGGGGTCGATTAGCATCTCCTTCCTGCACAACTGCCACGCTCCGCCGTCTATCCGGCAACGTACCACAGTGCTGTCACAGCCTCCATAGACGGTAATCATGGCTAAATGGTCCGGCACATCCTTCATGTCGCGGAGATGAGTGTCGAGCGTATCAATGCCCGTTACATGGATGGTCATCTGGTGGGCGGCATCGCGGCCGATAGCCTTGCAACGCAATGTATAGCGATTGTCATCGAAGTCAAGCACAAAATAATTGCGCGGCGTGCCCTCCTGCTGTAGGGCTGTCGGCACGCCGTCGCTGTCTTTCTCACCGACCCACCAGAAGCCACAGGAAGCCCCTACGCCTAATTCATGAACCCGCACGCCGTCGCCGTTGTGGAAGAACCGGTTCACCTGATGCAAGTGTCCCGTAACGGCCAGTATGTCGCCCCTGCCCTCCAGCAGGTCGAACAACTCCTGTCGGTTGTCTGTATGAGCTAATGGTATATGCATGCTCAGAACGATGAGGCTGCCCTTGGGGACGTACGCCAGATCCTGCTGAACGAAACGGAGCTGACGTCCGGACAAATGACCCTTATAACCCCGTGCTCCGTCGCCATAGACATTATTCAGGACAATGAAATGCACACGGCCCTCATTGAAGGCATACATGTCCGCTCCGAATATCTTGTTGTAGGAGCGGGCCTGTCTCCAGCGCACCGTGTCAACATCACGGTCATGATTGCCTAACACCGTCCATGTCTGTTGTGGCAATTGCTCCATCAGCTGCAGGATGGTGGGATACAGGGTCAGGTTGTTGTTCACTAAGTCGCCGACAAAGAGGTTGATGGTGGCAGAGGCAGGCTTCAGTAGTTCCGGCCATAGGGTGCGGGTGGCATAGTCAAGTTCCTGATGGTTGCTGACCTGTACGTCACCGATGGCATTCAGGCTGAAACGGTGGTTTACCGGTTTTCTGACTAACCCAAAAGAGATCTCCTCGGCAACATCCTGCATGAATTGGAAGCCGGCATTCACCACGCGGCTTGTCGGCAAAGTATAGTCGGCGGGTAGGATTGGGAACACACTGTTGCCCTCCACCCACGGTAGGGTATATCGGCCGTTCCGGTCGGTCACGACGATGGTGTCACCATTGCTGACGGGGATTCCCTTCAGTCCACGTTCGTCCCGATCCTGCACACCGTTCTGGTTGCGGTCATTGAAAACGGTGCCGGTGATGGAAGATGGAAGATGGAAGATGGAAGAGGAAAGAGAGTGTTGAGGCAGAAGCACTGCTTTCATCTTATAGGCATCGCGCATGATATGGCGGGCGTAGGCCACGATGTCATCCATGGTCATCTGGCGCACGATGTCATCATAGCGATCAAGCCACGTCCAGTCTTCCTGTTGATTATAGACAGCGTTGCGGATCCATGATGTCCAATAGGCCGTCTGCTGTTTCTGGAGCGCATTCTCTTTGATAAGATTCTGCTTCACATCCTCTAAATAGCCGGCATAGTCAGCAGGATGGTTGTAGAGTCGCTGCAATTCCTCGTTCGTGGCAGAGATCAGCACGTCGACGTCTTCCGGCTGACAGACGAAGGCGATGGTCGTGCGGCTGAGATAGGACGGATAACGACCGCTGGCGACAGAGGCACTGACGCTATAGACCTTGCCCATCTCTTCGCGTAGCCGTTTCAGCAGCATGGAACGAAGGATCGATTTAAGGGCGGCAGCATGGATCTCCTGCACCTGCAAATCACCTCTCGGCTCATCCTGTTGGAAGACAAGAGAGACAGTCGCTTTCTGCTGATCGCTGGTAGGGCTGACCAATTCAAGGTCACGATGGGGAATCTGCCGGGCAGGAGCGACCCAGGTAGTGTCGGCCTGACCCGTTGGCAAGGCTCCGATGTATGTACTGATATAGGAACGGATATCCTCCAGATCACAGTCGCCCAAAATGACAAAGGTATAATCTGTCGCCGGTCCGAAGAACCGGTGATGCAAGGGCAGCATATCCTCTTGGCGCACCATTCTCTCAATGAGCGTGTCTGTCAGCACGGCATTGGTATAGTTTCGGCCGCCCATCAGCCAGCCTAAGTCACGGGAAAAACGCTCTTGTGGCGTCTCTTGCTTAGTGCGGTAGTTCTCCTTGAGTTTGTCAAGGGTCATGCGGCAGACGGCCGTGTCGAGTCTGGGCTGAGTCCATCGTAGCCAGAGTAGCTGGAACATGGTTTCCAGATCGGGCAGATGGGCAGAGCCTGCCAGACCGGTACGCAACTTGTCGACCAGTAACCGTACGGAAGCCGTATTCCCTGCTAAGTAATAGCTCAGTGCCTCACGGGAGAAGTCGCCTGCACCACTCAGGCTGATGATGCTCGGTGCGACAAGCGAGGTATAGTAAAGTGTACTGTCAAGACCATATTGTCCGCCTTTGCGGAAGGCAGAGAGCGTCACACGGTCGTGCTCTGTTTCTGCACGACGGAAAATAACCCTTGCACCATTGTCTAAACGCAGGTCTGTGGCATTGATCTCAGGAATCGGGCGTTCACTGATGATATGCTCGGACGGCTGTAATGATGTGAGGGCATCGGGCACATTGATATTCTTCCAATAACGGTCTAACGGCTGATGCATAGACGTTTCAATCAGCTGTAATAGGTCTGTCTCGTTGGCGATTTCCTGTCTAACCTCGTCGCCACCCCGGAGCAGGTAATGCTGGGGACGCGTCTCAAACGTCTGCTGAATCAGGCGCAATATGGAAACGGAATCTATCTGAGGCAGGAACTGCTCCATCAGCTTCAGTTCGTCTTGACGTGATATCAGACGGTTGCCATCGTAGAAGTCAGCATAGATCTCGTCCATCAGACTGGCTGAACGCACGGGTTGTCTGCCAGACGCCTTGTTCTGCATATTGTGGAGGACAGACTTCTTGGCACGGGCGATTTCCGACTGTGTGAAACCATAACGGTAAATCTGCTGCTGAGCCTGTATAAACTCACAGATACCCTGCCGGATCTTACCCTTTGTCAGTTCTACGGAGGCATCGGTTACTCCCGTCGCACCGAGGAAGCGGGAATACTGGATAGAACCTTTGGCGTATGCTGGATCGTCAAAGGAAAGCGCATTGAAGCGTAGTTTCATCAGACTGTTCATCAGACTGCGGGTCAGATACTGATGGTAGTCGTCGGCGGTAGCAACAGCATTGGGTTGCGGCAACAGCATCAGCATATCGAGTTCCGTAGTCTTCACCTTCGGGTCAATGGCGAGGGTGACGGCTGTGCTGGTGTATTCTGGAATAGGGGGAATGGTGGGGCTTGTGGACTTTATGGCTTTTATGGAGCCGAACTTTTCGCGAATCTTCTTTTCAATGAAGTCTGCGTTGACGTCTCCCACCACGGCCACTGCCATCAGTTGAGGTCGGTACCACTGCTCATAATAATCACGGATAGTCTGGGGGGAGGCATGACGGATAATGGCCGTATCGCCGATTGTGATACGACGTGAATAGAGTGATCCGTTCAGCAGTTCCATCACCAGTTTCATGCTGTTGTCTGTCTGGGTACCACCACGCGACAGCCATTCGGAGAGGATAACGCCTCGTTCCTTCTCCACTTCATCAGGTGTTATCAACAGCCCATAGGCCCAATCGGCCAAAATGGTCATGGTTGAGTCAACCAGCAACGGATCGCTGCAGGGAAGCTGCAGTTTATAGATGGTCTCATTAAATGAGGTATGGGCGTTAAGGTCTTTGCCGAACTTGGCACCTTTCGACTCTAAGAAGCGCACGATGCCGTCGCCAGGAAAATGCTTCGTCCCGTTAAAGGCCAAGTGCTCGAGAAAGTGGGCCAGCCCTTGCTGGTCATCGCGCTCGTTCACTGAACCAGCCTTGACGAAAAGGCGGTAGACGGCTTCGCCCTTGGGTGTCTGGTTAGGATATATATAATAGGTGAGCCCATTCTCCAACTGTCCCACGCGTAGCTTCGGGTCGCGAGACAAATGCTGTGCTGGTGCCATCAGTGGCACCAGCAACAGCAGTAAAGGAAAAAGGGTCTTGTTAAGCATCTTACTTCACCACTTTCTTACCGTTGATGATGTAGATGCCCTTGTTGGCTTTGCTGACACGTACACCCTGCAGGTTGTAAATGCGATTGTCAGCCTTGGCAGCATGTACGGCAGTAATGCCTGTGGGATCACCATCGGCATACTTCAGCAAGTGAATCTTGCTGGTATTGTCGGTGTAGCTAATGTAACCTGTACCATCTGCGGAAAAGGCAAGATTAATATCATCCACACCTTCGGCAACTTGTACCGGTGCCGACCACTGCTGAGTAGTGGGGTCAAGATAAATAACAATCAACTTGGGATTACTCAAGTCAACAGTGTTCTTGCAAGCCACGAACGGCGTTCCGTCAGGAGCGATGGCAACGTCAACATTAATGTGACTCTCGATGCCGTTATCAAAGCCTAAAGGCAAGGTGTTACCAGAGACGACACTCCATGTCTTGCTGTCGGCATTATAGCGCTTCAGACGTACCTGATAGACTTTATCGGTATTGGGGGCATCGTCAGCCGTCCAAGCGTAGATAGTGCCGTCGGGAGCCACCGTCGTTCCGAAACTGCCAATGGCGATGCTCGTCTGAGTGGCACCTGTCTCTAAAAAGTTAGTCAGCAGCGACTCCCACTGACCATTCTCGTACTTAAAGATATTGTGACCGTAGTTCACATCGTTGATCTTGCCACGGTTGATGGAGATGATTGTTGCCACCTTACCGTTGTTACCAACCTTGAGGGCATACTTGCCTTCGCCTGAAGGCAGTAATGACGACTCCCCGAAGGTCCAATTAGTACCGTCGAAGGTAGCTACGCCCATGGCGCGCTGAGGTACATCGCCATTCTTGTTATTGTTCTGTAGGGCAGCAACGAGACCATTCTCAAGGGCGGCAATACCAGCATACTGAGACTGAGCCTTGAAAAATCCCTGGTCGCCAACGAAACTCCAGGCTGAGCCGTCGAATTTCATCACTGACAATGCAGAGGCCTGCGATGTAGCATCCTTGTCGCCATAGACCACGTATGGGGTACCATCGGGAGCAATGTCGAAATTATAGTGTGAACCGTTGACCGTACCCGAGAAAAGAGCTTCGCCAACCTTAGTCCAGACAGTGCCATCAAACTTGGCGACAGTCAGTTTGTTGGGGTCTGGACGCGAGCCAAAGGCAACGTATGGAACGCCGTCCTTAGGATTGATGGCCATCACGGCACCAGCGTACACGCCAGTTACGGTTTCGTCACCTGTCACGGCTGTCGGATCGAGAACGCCAACCTCAGTCCAAACCTTACTGGTAGCAGAGGCCTCAACGACGGTGATGGTGTAACGCAGGTTGCTCGAACCATCGCTATTGCGGATGGTGTAGTCTACAGGATCGGTGAAGTCGTTCTTAGTGACGCCACTGGTCTGGGCTGCGCCATCAACGGTGACGGTGTTACCCTCATTCACAGTGAACTGGGCGATAAGAGCAGTGAGGTCGGTGCCGGCTGGCAGGGCAATCTCAATCTCGTAAGTGGTCTTGCCTGCTGTGACAGCAGGAATGGTTGCCACGTAGTCCTTTGACAGACTGGGGTTGTTGGCCTGATAAAAGCCAAACGACAGAAGGGCGGCATTCTCGGCGGAAGCCGATACGGCAAAGGCGAACAGTGTCACAATTGCCATTACACACTTTTTAAGTAAATCTTGTTTCATAAGCTTGATGTTTTAATAATTAAAAGTTTATTCATTTCTTTTCTCTATTGTTACTTGACTCTGTATATGGTCAGGACCCGGGAATCCTATGTTGTAGCCTTTCGAGTTGCCTGTCAGGCAGATGGTCAGGGTGTTGTCCTTCATGGGGTCAACGGGATTCTTTAGCCAGCGGACGCGGACGGGAACATCATAGATGCCGGGCAGAAAAACTAACGGATTCTGGGTAGTGACTATTTTGTAGTCGACATCCTCCTGCAAACCGTTGCCGACGATGATTTCGTAATTGACTTCGAGACTATCGGTCACAGGGCGCGACGAGAGGTAGACGGTGTACGTGTTGACCGCCCTCACATTTGTGAGCACAACCTGGCTTGATGTTCCTGATGGCGTGGTGATGCGCACAAAGGGCTGGTCGTAGACTTCTGGGCCGTCGTCACCGCAGCTTGAAAGGAGACAGGAGACAGGAGTCAGGAGACAGTAGAAAACTCCTGCTATCCACCATGCCCTGTTCTTTTTGTTTATCTTTGCAATCATTTTTTTGTTTATCTTTGTAATCATACCTCTCAACTCTCAATTCTCAACTCTCAATTATTTACTGTTGGGTTTGGCTGCATATTGTCGTTGGCAAAGAGCTCAGTCTGCGGAATGGGTAGCACGAAGAGGTCGCTGGGATAAGCGATACGCTTCACTGACGAGGTGGTGTTGCGTTCGCGTACCAGATCCTGCTTCCAGCGGGTGATATCGAAGAAATTGTGTCCTTCGAAACAGAGCTCTTTTACCCGTTCACGACGAATGAGGTCAATCAGGTTCGCATCGCTATAGGCCGCCTGTACGGCATCGGCCTTCGTTGTGCCGACGGCTCGTTCCACAATAGCGCGGATATACTGACGGGCCACGTTGTATTGCTTCAGTTGCCAGGCTGCCTCGGCGGCGTTCAGGTATTCCTCGGAGAGGCGGAACACGAAGGGGTCGTCGCGTTTGGCATCGTTCTCAGGCACCACTGATGGACTGTACTTAGTGGTGTATCGGATGTTGTTGCCCGAGGTTTTGCTGATTAACTGCAGGCGCAGGTCGTTGGCATCGAAGAGCGAAATCAAGGTATCGGCAGGCGTACAGGCTGTTCCCTGATCGTAGAATGACTTCAGCGAGCCGTTCATCTTGTAGCCGCTCAGTCGGAAGATAGCCTCGCCCTGCTTGTTCAAGTCGCGATACATGTCGAGGTAGTCATTACCCTGTGCCAATTGCTGCGAACCAATGGCCAGCTGGGCATATTTCAGAGCATTCTCCCAGTCTTCCATATAAAGGCACACCCGTGAGTACATGCAACGGACGGCTTGCAGCGAGGCGTAACGGAAGTCCTTTGCCACTTCGTCTGTCAGCAGTTCGGTGGCATGACCCAGATCCTCCAGTACGGCCTCATAAACCTCGCGGACCGTCGACCGTCCAACGTTCTGGTCGGCACCAGGTGTCTTCCACAGGATGGGTACGCCCAAGTGGCTGGCGTCAGCCGTGTAGTTGTAAGGCTGGGCATAGCAGCGGCATTGGTCGAAATGACACATGGCGCGTAGCAGATATGCCTCGCCTAAATAGCGGCGACACTTGTCGGCTTCCACAGGATTGCCACTGATGATATCGGGCCCGTACTGGATGATGTTGTTTACATTGCACTGTGCATCATAGATGTTGGTCCAGATATGACCTACAGTCTCGGCTTCCTGTGTCTGTTCGCTGGTGAAGTTATACTGGTTGACCATCGCCCCGCTGGTAGCTCTCATGCTCACCATGTTTCCAGCCACATCAGGATACTTCATGAATTCACCGTCGTAGTAGTCGTACATGGCATTGTAGGCTCCTACCAATCCTGCCCGCAGCCCTTCAGGGTCGCTTAGGAAGTTGGGGATGGTGGAACGTCCCTTGACCTCGACTTCAAGGAAGTCGGAGCAGCTGGTGAAGAGGAGACAGGAGACAGGAGTCAGGAGACAGTAGAATACCCTTGCCGTCCACCAAGCCTTGCTTTTTTTGTTTATCTTAGTCATCATAACTATTCACTTTTCACTATTCACTATTCACTTTTTCAGAATCCTACGTTCACGGCTATCGAATAGGTGCGGTTCACGGGGTAGGCACTCATCGTCGTCTTGTACGAGTTCTTGTCGCTACTGCTATAGGGCGTCCACGTCAGCAGGTTATCGCCCACGAACGAGATGCTGGCCTGTCGCATGCCAAGGGGCTTCAGCAGTTTCTCTGGCAATGCATAGGTGAACACGATGTTGCCCAACTGAATCATGGTCTTGTTGAGCAGGAAACGGGTGGAACGCAATGAGGACTGCGTTGAGACACCCCAGATGGGCTTCGGGTTAACAGCCACGTCACCAGGCTGACGCCAGTGGTCAAGCATCTCGACGGCGGCATTCTGGTCACCAATGCTGAAGCCGTCGTCGATGATGTCGCTGTAGATACCACCGTAGGCATAGCCGCCAATCTGGTATTTCATCAGCACACGAAGCGAGAAGTCCTTGTAGGTGAAAGTGTTGGTCATGCCGCCCGTCACGTCACACGTGCTGTTCTTGCCAGGCACGCGGTTGTTGGTATTGTAGGTCTTGGTCACGTTGCCGTCCTTATCGTACCACATAGGCATACCGTCAGCAGGGTCGACGCCAGCCCAGCGCACCAGGAAGTAGGTGTGTATATCGTACCCTTCGATATAGCTGGTGGTGTCGAAGTTCTTCTGGATGCCGTTATACAGCTTCAGCAGTTTGTTGCGGTTGTGGGCAGCATTCAGCAGTGTGGTCCAGGTGAAGCCTCCCTTCTTCTTGGCAACAATGTTCTTGCTCTCAATGGTCAGCTCTATGCCTCGGTTGCGGATCTCGCCCACGTTGCGGTACACCTTGGTGCTGCCTGTGGTACGGCTGACGTCGAGTTGCGAGAGGAGGTCGACGGTATGGGCATTATAATACTCGAACTCCACATCTAAACGGTTGAACAGTTCGAAACGCAGGGCGAGGTTAGTGGTGTATTTCGTCTCCCAACTCAGTCCGGGATTGGGACTGCCCGACTGCTGGCCGCCTGTCTCGCCGTTGTAGGCATAGCTGTCGCCATAGCTGTAGAGTCCCAATGCCTGCTGGCTGCCTAAGCGGGAGTTCCCCGCAGAGCCGTAGGTGGCGCGCAGCTTCAGCACATTGACCCATTCAGGCAGCTTCAGGAACTTCTCATTATGAAGGTTCCATGATACACCTGCCGAATAGAACGGTGCCCAGCGTACATCGCTGCCAAAAAGCGAGTTGCCCTCGCGGGTGGCATTGAGGGTGAGATAGTAGCGGCGGTCGAAGGCGTAGGTGGCTTGACCACGAAACGCCAGGGCACGGGTGATGGAACTGCTGTTGCCGCCATCGGTGACATCGGCATAACTCACATCCTGAATCTTATCGTTAATAAAGCCGTGACCGGTGGCATAGACGATGGTATAGTCCTGCGACTTCGCCTCGATGACGCCGAAACCGTCGACATGGTGTTTACCAAAGTCGCGGTTGAAAGTCAACTGATTGGTGATGCTCCAGTTCGTGTAGTTGGCCACCTGACGGCGCGAATAGCCTTCGCGTACAATCTCGCCATTGACCACTGACATGCCGTTCCAGTTCTTCATCGACGAATAGGTCTCCTCCTGATTGTTCTGAAAATGGATATTGAACTTGCCCGCATATTTCAGTCCGTCGATCAGCTTCACCTCAATGCGGAACTTGCCGTCGGTGACCAGCGCCTTCTGATTGTAGATGTCCTGCTCGCGTTCGGCAATATCATTAAAGACGTAGCGATAGGTGGCAAACGTGGGATTGCCCTGATCGTCGGCCTTCACCTCTTTATAATATAGACGCAGGCTGCCGTCGGGGTTGTAGGGTGTCATAATGGGCAGGCTGCGGTAGACGGTGCGGCCGAGGTTGAACATATCGTTATAGGTATAGGTCGACGAGAGGTTGATGCCTAAGTCTACCCGGTTGCCAATCTTGAATGAGATGTCGGTATTCAGCGAGGCACGCAGGGTCTTCGTTCCCTTGGTAATGGGATCCTGCTGATAGAAACTGCCCGAGAAGTAGTGTGTCGACTTTTCGGAGCCTCCGCTGGCCGAGACGTTGGCCTGGAAGGTGCTGCCCGTCTGGTAGAGCAGGTCGTACCAGTCGGTATCTGTCGTCGAGTAGCTGTTCAGGTCGTTGTCCTGGAAGGGGAACAGCTTTTCGTCCTGTCCTGCATTGACCCAGGCCTCGTGGGCCAGCTGCATATACTGCTGGGCGTTGAGCATCTTCGGCGCCGTCGACATGTCCATGTTCGTAATGCCATAGCGTACGCTGGCGTTGACGTTTGTCCTGCCCTGACGACCCTTCTTCAGCGTGACGAGGATGACGCCGTTGGCACCGTCGGCACCGTAGATGGCCGTCGACACGGCATCCTTTAGGACGGTGATCGATTCGATATCATCGGGATTCAACAGCGACAACGGACTGATGGTATAGTTTTGGCCGGGCATCTGGTTGGTGGAGCCGCCAGTATAGAGGGGCATGCCGTCGATGATCCACAGCGGCTCGTTGGAGGCCGACATAGAGCCATCGCCACGAATACGGGTGTTGAAGCGCGGACGGACACTGCCCGGAGTATCGGTGTTGGCCTGGATGGTCAGACCAGGCACCAGACCTTCCAGCATCTGGTCGACACGCAAGGCCGGCAGGTTCTCCAGATCCTTGGATGTCACCTGATAAGCCGAGCCAACCAGGTCGCTGCGCTTTTGCATCGTACCGTAGGCCCCCACGATGACCACGTCCTTAATGGTCGACGCGTCTTCCTCCAAGCGGATCCTCATCTCATCGGTGCTGCTGATATTCCGCGATACCGTTTTCATGCCGATATAGCTGAAGACCAACGTGACTGGCAACTCACCTTTCACGGTCAGCGCATAGCGGCCTTCGACGTTCGTTATCGTCTTGTTCTGTGTGCCTTTCTCCTGCACTGTCACACCAATGAGCGGCTCGCCTTGCGCGTCAACCACGATGCCCTTGACCACATCGGCAGCCGACAGCGGCATGGCTGTTGCTAAAACCAAGACAAAAAATAAAGTCCGTATTGTCTTCATGCTTCCTTATTTTTCGGGCAAAGGTAATAAAAAAAGTGAAAAGCGAACTTACTTTTCACTTTTTTTTGTAACTTTGCCCCCAGATAACCATAAAATATTAAGATTATGAGTGTACTACTTGTTATTATCGCCCTTGTGGTGATTGTTGGAGGTTATTTTATCTCCACCCAGCGTTCGCTTGTCAACCTCGATGAGCTGTGTAAGAACGCCCTGAGCCAGATTGAGGTTCAGCTCAATTCCCGTTTCGATGCTGTCATTGCCCTCGCCAAGACGGCTGCGCAGTATGCCAAACACGAGTCGGAAACCATTATCCAGACCATACAGGCTCGTGGTGGCAATCTCGGCAACGGCAATCTGCCTGCTACGCCTGAGAGCATCAACCAGCAGACCGACCTTCTTGGACAGATGATGGGTCGTCTGAATGTGGTCTTCGAGCGTTATCCCGAACTGAAGGCCAGCGACCTCTACCGTGAGGCGCAGGAGGGTATGAAGCAGTATGAGGAGAATGTCCGCATGTCGCGTATGATCTACAACGACACCGCTACGAAAATGAACCGTATGGTGCGTCAGTGGCCGTCGAGCATCGTCGCCTCTATGCTTCACTTCGATCAGAAGGATTACCTCAAGGTCGACAGCGAGGAAAAGAAACAATACCCCAACCTCGATGAAGCCTTCAAGAAGTGAATAGTGAAAAGTGAATAGTGAATAGTCATGGAAAAGTCTTTTGCAAAATGTCAATGGATGTTGAAAGTGATAGTGATACTATTCACTATTCACTATTCACTAATCACTGTTTTTGCTCGGCCGCAGTTGCAACGGCTCGACATCCGCGTGGTGTTGAGCCGCAATGGTGATGCCCGCATTACCGAGACCCGTCAGATGAGCATCGATTCCGAGGGCACGGAGTGCTATATCGGTCTGGGTGTCTTCGATGGCAGCGAGGTGCGCGACCTTACAGTGACCGACGAGACGGGCCTTCAGTATGAGAACGTTGGCAGCTGGGACATCGACCGCTCTCGAAGCTGGAAGGCGGGCAAGTGTGGCATCGTCTATAAGCACGGTGGTTATGAACTCTGCTGGGGCCTCGGCGACGGCGGTGAGCGCACCTACATCACGAGCTATACCTACACCAACCTCATCCACGCCCATCCCGATGCCGACGCCATCCGTCACGTCTTCCTCGATGCCGATGTCAACCCCAAGCCCGATAAGGCTTACCTCACCATCGAGGCCGATTCTCTTCTCACCGAGGAGAACAGCGGTATCTGGGGCTTCCGTTTCGGCGGCGAGCTCGGCTTCGACAAAGGTAAGATGGTGGCCTACAACGACGAGCCTTTTGGCCGTAGCGGTGCCATGTATATCATGTGCCGCTTCAACAAGGGACTCTTCGACCCCGTCATTCAGGATCCTGACTCCTTCGAGACCAAGAAAGAGCAGGCTTTCGAGGGCAGCGACTACGTGGGCGACGGCTACGGCGGTGGTGGTGGCGACGACGATGAGGGCTTTTGGGCCTTCGTCTTTATGGTCATCGGTTTTGTCGTGGTGCCCATCGTCACGGGCGTCTGGTACTTTGTCTATGTCTGGCGGGCTCGTAAAAAGGCCTTTAAGGACCTGCTTTGGTATCGAGACATTCCCATGAAGGGCAATCTCCAGCAGGCCAATGATATGTTGAATGCATATAAATATTTCGGCACCGACTACAACAACCTGCTCTCTGCCTGCGTCCTCAAGCTCATCGATATGGGGGCCATCTCTATCGAGTCGCGGCTCAACCAGAAGGGCAAGAGTGAGCAGAACTTCGTCATCCACGAGTTGCCCAACTATGCCGATCAGCCTCTGTTGTTGCGTAAGATTCACAGTATCTTCAAGACGGCTGCCGGCTCCGATACCATTCTCGAGCCAAAGGAGCTGAAGACCTTCATGCGCAGCACCAAGAACGAGAGCGTCACCGACTCGTTTATCAACACGCTCCACACCAAGACGAGCATCACCCATTACAAGGACCGTCTCGAAGACGTGCGCCAGGTGTTCGGCCTGAAGAAGTTCCTCAAGGAGTTCTCTTTGCTCGATGAGCGGCATGTCCAGGAGGTCGCATTGTGGAAGGACTATATGATCTACGCCACGCTCTTCGGCATCGCCGATCAGGTGATCAAGGACATGAAGAAGATCAACCCCGAGTACTTCAATATGGATCAGGTGGCCAATCAGATGGCCGATAACATGACCCTGCCGATGATTCGCTCCTCCCTTCTCAACAGCACCTCCCGTGCTGTGGCCAACAAGGCGGCTCGCGAGGCCCGCGCCTCAGGCCGTGGCGGCCATTCCTCATGGGGCGGCGGCGGTGGCGGCTTCTCCGGTGGCGGTTTCGGCGGCGGCGTCAGATAATTGCAATAACTCTTTCATAGCAACGACTCACGGGACCTGCTCCCGTGAGTCTTTTTTTGTAAAAAAATGCAAATTGTTTCATTTGTTCAGAGAAAAGTAGTACCTTTGCACCCCGTTTTAAGTAAAGTACAAAATTAATAGCATGAAATTAAAAATTTGTTTATCAATCTTCGTCTTAAGTCTAAGTTTTCAATCCATCAAAGCCCAAACCATAGAACCCAACCTCAAATGGGGCAAGCCAACGGAAGAAGAACTTAAAATGACAGTATATGACATCGACAAAGACGCCGATGCCTTGGTATTATACCATCAGACCTCTGTGAACTATAACTTCGTCAACGGCGATTTCAAAGTGTTTTACCGCATCAAAAGTCGTCTGAAGGTACTCAAGCCAGAAGGAAAGCGGGTGGCGGATAAAAGTATCATGTATTATGAGAATGAAACGAACCGTGTCCGCAAAGAAGCCGTCCTGGGTCTCAAGGCAACAGCCTATAATCTCGAAAATGGTAAGGTGGTCAAAACCAAGATGGAGAATTCGATGGTCAATACAGAACGCCTTGACAAGAACAAGATGCTGCTGAAGTTCAGCGTCCCACAAGTCAAAGTAGGGACCGTCATCGAATATGAATACCGCATTGAGAGCGACTATTATGGCGACATCCGAGACTGGTACGCTCAACACGATATCCCCGTACTTTATACGCAATATGAACTCTCCATCCCAGAAT
>JAEEGG010007561.1_pt1 | contig 24986 bp, 16 predicted proteins | sample 9134161 | NCBI WGS metagenome assembly JAEEGG01 (sample SAMN16246543, study PRJNA631951) | gut metagenome | biome: gut microbiome; feature: rumen; material: CR-attached | host: Bos | place: Iran: Karaj | collected 2018-10 | reverse complement strand
GAGCCGCAGCGGCTGATGCCCGGGATGCAGGCGATGCCCTGAACGGTACCGGTCACGAGGGCGCGCCACCAGTTCATCTTGACGCCTTCGTTATCCGGGTGCTTGGCGCCCGTGGGGCCCCACTGCGAAGTGAAAAGCAGAATGCCGGTGAAGAGCTCGGCGACGCACACGGCGCGCGGGTTTTCGAACAGGCCTTCGAGCAAGTCCTTGAATCCGAGGCCAATCATTGCCGTGGGGATGGAGGCGAGGATGATGTAGCCCGCTTCCTTGAGCTGCTCGGGATTGCGGCGGATGCAGCCCACGATGATGTCGGTAATCTTCTTGTGGAAAACCACGAAGATGGACAGCAATGTGCCGGCATGGAGCATGATGTCGAAGAACATGCCCGCTTCGTTCATGCCTAAAAGTTCGTGCCCGAGAACGAGATGTCCGGAGCTGGAAATGGGGAGGAATTCGGCGAGGCCCTGCAAAAGGCCGAGGATGATGGATTCGAACATGACGGGAAAGATAGAATTTAGTTGAAAAAAATGTTTCTTAGATTCCGGCTCGGAGGCCGGAATGACGTAGAAGCTGAGTGATGCAGAAATATGCACGCATATTTCTATATCCGAAGCGAACGAGTCAAGCCCCGTTAGGGGAATGACGTCATGGCGGGCTTGATCCGCCATCTAGATTTTAATTACTATATTCAAAGCATGGCTCGCAAATTCCTTCTCTGCTTTCACGATTTCAGCGTCTGGAATTACCGGAAGGTGGCTCCGATTCTCGAAGAACTCCGTGACCTGGCCGGTGCGCCCTTCAGCGTGCTTGTCATCCCGGATACGGAGAAGGCGTCCCCCGAGGCGGTGCAGGAGTTCCGCGATACGCTTTTCCGCCTGCAGTCGGAAGGCTTCGAGCTTGCACTGCACGGCTTCAAGCACAAGGCGGAATTCAGCCAGGGCCGCAGCTACATGGGCATCATCGGGATGAACCTCACGCACGGCGAGGCGGAATTCGCGGGGCTCAGCGAATACGAATCCAGCAGGCTCCTGCATTCGGGCATTGCCGCCTGGAAATCCCTTTTTGAGGGGCGTCCGTCGAAGCCCGCGGCGTTTGTCCCGCCCACATGGTATAGCAACAAGTTCCTGCCGAGCCAGGTGCATGCCGAGAAGATGCTCTACGAGGACAGGTTCTCGCTCGTTACCGCCCGCGGTCGTCGCTACATTTCGCTGGTGGCGAGCTTCGCGGGGATTCTTGACTTCATGGTCAAGCCCGCATTCAAGTTCGGCGAGCTGATTCTCAAGCTGCCCGTCGGGCTCCCGCGCATCGCGCTCCATCCGGTGGATTTCCCGGAACGCGGGGCGGCCGTCCACGACCTGATCCGTACGGCACTCCATAGCGGCCGGCGGTTGGCCCTGTACAGCGAACTCTAGAACGAAAAATGCCCCGCGAAGTTGATGTGAACCCCGAAAGTTGGACACAACTTTCGGGATTTTCATATATGAAATACACAAAAGAAGAATGGGATAAAGTCCTTGAACTCTATCAAAAAGGGAATGGATCCATCCTCATCTCAAAGATTACAGGCATAAACGAACGATACATCCGACACCGATGCAGGCAATATGACCTTACTGGTACCTGGTGTACGGAAAGGAAAGTTGGTGTTCGCCCAAATGCGGAACTTAAAAAGGCTGTCATAGAAGCCGTTGAGCAACATTCGCTATCTTTGGACGAAGTTACCGTCAATTACGGAATCAGCCTCTACTGTCTCAAGTCTTGGCTGAAAAAGTTCCGTCATGGCGGATACGAGGAACTACTAGCCACCGAGCCAAGAGGGAGGCAACCCAAGGTGCCCAAGCCAAAACGGACAAAAGGAATGAGCGAACTGGAACGTCTCAGGGAAGAGAACGAATATCTCAAGGCGGAGAACGCCTACCTAAAAAAATTAAAGGCCCTAGACCAGAAAGAGAATGCCGAGATGTTCGGTATAGGGCCCAAGTCATCAGAGAACTGAGCGACAAGCACGCTCTGAAGCATCTCCTGAAGGCAGGCGGACTATCCCGCTCCACATACTACTACAACCTCCGCAAGAGGCCAGACCGCTACGCCGACGAGCGTAGCCGAGTCAAGGCCGTGCATGCGCAGAACAGGGGTCGTTACGGCTACCGGCGTATCATGGCCCAGCTCCGAAACGAGGGCTTCTCGATCAACCACAAGACAGTGTACCGACTAATGAAAGAGGAAAAACTGAAAAACGTGCGAAAACGCAATAAGTACCGCTCGTACAAGGGCGAAGTTGGCAAGACTGCGCCCAACATCCTGAACAGGGACTTCGGCACGACGGGCCCGAACAGGAAGTGGACAACCGACGTGACCCAGATAAACATCGGCATGGAAAAGTGCTACCTGTCGCCGATACTCGACATGTACAACGGGGAAATCGTCAGCTACACGATATCGGACCATCCGGACCTGAAGATGGTCATGGACATGCTGGAAAAGGCCTACGCTAAGGGACACACCTGGAAACGTCTGATACTCCACTCCGACCAAGGATGGCACTATCAGCACCGCAGCTATCAGAAATCGCTGCAGGATCATAAAATCGTCCAGAGCATGAGCCGCAAGGGCAACTGCCTGGACAACGCCATGATGGAGAACTTCTTCGGGATAATGAAATCCGAGTTACTCTATCCGAACACCTTCAATGATATGGATCACTTCAAGCGAGAACTAAGGAAATATATCGAATACTACAACAACGATCGGATAAAGTTACGCCTAAAAGGAATGAGCCCGGTACAATACCGGACTCATAACGCTGTTTTATCCTAACTTTAAACTGTCCAACTTTTTGGGTTCAGCTCAAAAGCCGGGGCTTTTTATCTATTTCATAGATTCTATATTTGGTGCGGATGAAACTCTTTGTTCTCAGGAGTCCAGCATGAAAGTCTATATCGCCCAGATGAGGGTTTTCCCGGGCAAGCCGGAAGAAAATTTCAAGAACATGAAGGCTGTCGTGGCGCGCGCAAAGAAGGCGGGAGCCGGTTTGGTCGTGTTCCCTGAAAACGCCATCTCCGGCAATTACGCCCGTCTCGGTTCCAAGCAGAACGAGAGCGGTTTCCAGCGCGCTTGCTGCGATGCGGAATATTCCCTGCAAAAGCTCTCGAAGGGTATCGAAATCCTGGTAGGCTCCAGCGAGATGTTTGACGAATGCATGTGCAGCCACTACGTGGATGGCGGCATGGACGGCTGGGAACACGATTTCGAGGTCTACTCGGGTTACCAGGAATTCACGACGGGCAAGGAAGTTGAGATCGAGGAAATCTGCGCCAGGGCCGCAAAGCGCTCCGGCAAGCCCGTCTTTTACGTGAATGCGGTGGGTACCGAAAATTCCGGCAAGAATATCTACGCCCTCGATGGCGCGAGCCGCGTATACGATGCCGCGGGGAAGGTAGCCTTCCGTATGGAACAGTTCAAGGAAGGCGAAACTCTCGTCGAAATTGCGAAGGGCAAGGTGAAGGTGCTCCCGCTTGCGGGCAAGTCTGCTCCCAAGTCCGCGAAACCGGCCGAACCCATCGCGCAGATTCACGATGCGCTCGTGTACATGATTCGCGAGAACCTTGCGAACTTCCATATTCCCCGCATGGTCATCGGTGCGAGCGGCGGTATCGACAGTGCCGTATCGGCGGCCCTCTATGCCGAGGCCATCGGTGCGAAGAACGTCTACCTCGTGAACATGCCGACGCGCTTCAATTCCGACACCACCAAGAATGCCGCGCGCGACCTCGCGAAGAATCTCGGCTGCCCGTACACGGTCGCCCCGATTTCGGATATGCTGAACGCGGTCTGCGAGAGCCTCGCAAAATGCGAGTTCGCCCGTAGCGATGCGAAAATCAAGATCGAGGGCCTCCATTACGAGAACCTCCAGGCGCGTACGCGCTCTTCGTCCGTGCTTCTTTCCATCGCGTCCGTGCTCGGTGCGGGAATCACTTGCAACGGCAACAAGAGCGAGGCGACCGCCGGCTACTGCACTCTTTATGGCGACAGCTGTGGCGTGATGTGCGCCCTCGGTGACCTCTGGAAAACCCAGGTGTACGAACTGGCAAACTACATCAACCGCAAAAAAGAAATCATCCCGAAGGCATCCATCGATGTTCCCGCGAGCGCGGAGCTCAGCGAGGCGATGAATGTGGACGAAGGCAAGGGCGACCCGATCAAGTACCCTTACCACGACAGGCTCTTCTCTTATTGGGTCGACCAGAATCACGGCCTCGACGAAACGGAATCCCTGCTCGAGGCGGGGACGCTCTGCAAGGTAATCGGTGCCGACGCGAAGTATTTCAAGAAGCTGTTCAAGACCAAGGACGAGGCGCTTGCCGACATGCGTGCCTGGCACCGCCGTTTCCGCGGGCTCGCGCTAGCCAAGAGAATCCAGTTCCCGCCCATCCTTTCGCTGAGCGGTTCTGCCTTTGGCGGTGAATACACCGAAAGCCAGGGCTAGCTTTTATTTGTCGATGACTGCGGAGGCGACAACGCCGTCTCCGTCGTACAATACCAGAATCTGCCCCGGAGTGGAGGCGAATTGTGGCTCGTCGAACGCGACCGTGATGTCGTCGTTGCCGATGTTGACGATGTGGGCGGGTGCCCCCTTGTGCCCGAGACGAATCTGGGCAGAAATGTTCCCCGCAAGGACGGGAGCGTTCCGGTCGACCATCAGGTTCAAGTTCACTGCGTGTACCTCGCTACACTGCAGGGCGCTGCGCGGGCCGAGCACCACGCGGTTTTCCTTCGCGTCGATGCTCACGACGAACAGCGGTTCGGGTTGCCCGCCGATGTTCAGGCCCTTTCTCTGCCCGATGGTGTAGTGGACGATTCCCTTGTGCTTGCCGAGAACTTTGCCGTTCAAGTCCACGAAATCGCCGGGAACGTTGTCGCTCTCGTCAAAGAGTACGGAGTAGTCGCCGCATTCCAGAAAGTCTTGGCTTTCCTTCTTGTCGGCGTAGTCGTTCCACCCGAGTTCGCGGGCCATCGCCTTCACTTCTTCCTTGCGTAGTCCGCCGAGAGGGAAGATGACGGTGGAAAGCTGGTCCATGCTCAGGCGCGAAAGGAAGTACGACTGGTCCTTCGTGTTGTCGGTGGCGCGGTACAAGAACGGCTTGTCGGGGCTCTGGAAGTCGAGCCGCGCGTAATGGCCGGTGGCGAAGTAGTCGAAGTTTATGCCCATCTGGCGGGCGGTATGCAGGAGTGCGCCGAATTTTATAGTCTGGTTGCACCGCACGCACGGGTTGGGCGTGCGGCCCGCGCGGTATTCGCTGCGGAAATAGTCGAGCACCTGTCGCTTGTATTCGTCGGAAACGGGAACCGTGTAGTGGGGAATGCCCATGCGCTTCGCGATTTCCTGCGCTTCGGCGATGCTTTCGTCTTCGTTGGGGCCAAAGCATCCGGAACGTCCCTCGATTTTGGGCATGCCGGGGATGGAGTTGTCCCAGGTGGACATCGTGATGCCCACGACGTTGTAGCCTTGCTGTTTCAGGGTCCACGCGGCAAGTGAGGAGTCGACTCCTCCGGAAAGCCCTACGGCGACGGTCTTGTTCTTCAATTCCATACAAAAAATATAGAAAAAAGGGGCGGACAACAAAAAAGGCATCCTTCGATTGAAGGATGCCTGCAAGTCTGCTTGCGCCTGGTTACTGCGCGCTGATGTAGTAGATTTCGGACATGGTTGCCTTTTCCGTGTCGGTGGCGTTTTCCATCTCGGCGTTCATGAAGAAGATTCCCTTGAGGTCGAGCTCAATGTTGCCGCCTTTCTTGGTGATGGAGACTTCCTTAATCCATTTCCCGTGATAGGGATTGTCTTTGTCTATGCACGTGTTGCCGACTGTAGGTTTGAGTGTTAGCACCTTGCCCGAAACGCTCCAGGTGCCGGAAGTCTTTCCGTCGTAGCAACTGGCGAGCATTTCGTCCTTGGGCGGATACGTAAACGAGAATTTGCCGTCTGCTCCAAAGTAGAGTGTCGCAGGGGTTTTGAATTTGTGGTCCTTGTTGATAGTGACGAATGTATCGCCCGGGGCGATTTCTGTGAATTCTGTCATTCCGTCCAACTTCCAGGTGCCGTCGGCGAGGCAGTCGAAGGAAAGTCCGCCCTGGCAAAGTTCACCGCGGGTCGGGTCGCTGCTGGTTTCGTCGCCGCATGCGGAGAACAGGCAGAGTGCCGCCATTGCGGCCATGGCCAAAAACATTTTTTTCATTTTGTTCCTCATTTGTTTGTCTGTTTGGAATATAGGTTTTTATCCTTTAAAACGTTAGGAACTATGTAAAAAATTGTATAGAAACGCAGTTTTGCCAGGTGCGTAGCAGGCATTGGCCAATTTGGTAACGTTTTTTTGGGGGCGATAGTAGGAAATGTCGGATAAAAAACTTACTTTATGGATGCAAACGAATTTCTGTTTGTTTGGTTAAGGAGTATATTATGAATATGAAACAGTTAGGTCTAGCGGCCTTGATGGCCGTTTCGGCACATGCCGCCCCGGACCCGAATTTCCACATCTATCTCGCGTTTGGCCAGTCCAACATGGAAGGCCAGGGCGATATCGGGTCGCAGGACAAGTCTGTCGATGAGCGCTTCCAGTTGCTCTGGTCTGCAGATGCTGGGTCCTGTAACCAGGGCGCCTCCAAGGGGAAATGGATCAAGGCGGTTCCGCCGCTGGCCCATTGCCAGGGAGCGAAGCTCGGCCCTGCCGACTATTTCGGGCGTACCATGGTCGAAAAGACGGACCCCCAGATTAAGGTGGGTATCATCGTGGTCGCGGTCGCGGGGTGCAGTATCGACTTGTTTGACAAGGACGGCTATGCAAATTACGCGAGGTCACAGCAGAGCTGGATGACCCAGCGAATCAATACGTATGGCGGCAACCCTTACGGCCGCATGATCGAGATGGCCAAGAAGGCGCAGGAAGAAGGTGTCATCAAGGGCATCATCTTCCACCAGGGCGAAACGGATGCCGGTAACGGCCAGTGGCCCTCCAAGGTCAAGAAGGTCTACGACAACATCATCAAGGACTTGGGTCTTGGCAACGATATCCCGTTCCTCGCGGGCGAAGTCCTGCGCAGCGGCGTAAGCAGCGGTGCCAACAACAACATCGCGAAGCTCCCGCAGCAGTCCAAGAACTTCTACGTGGTCTCTTCCGAAGGGTTCAACCAGGCTCTGGGTGATGGCCAGAATGTCCACTTCACCTCGCAGGAATACCGCGATTTCGGTAAGCGCTACGCTGAAAAGATGATCGAGGTCCTGGGCGACAAGCTCAATCCGGTCGCCTCTACGGTCAGTTCCAGCAGCGAAACTCCCGAAAGCTCCGCCAGCGTTTCTTCGAGTTCTACGCTTCCGGGTTCTTCCGAGGTGGCCAAGTCCAGTTCCAGCCGTCGTCACCGTTCCTCCTCCTCTTCCGTGGTTGGTCCGGAGTCTTCGACCGACGCCATCGATATCGTGACGGGCGTTTCCTCGCATATCGGCAAGGCTGTGTTCGAAAGCGGTCGCGTGTCTGTTCCCGTGAAGGTGAACGGAACCAAGGTCGTGGCCAAGGTGTACAGCATGCTCGGTAAGGAAGTTGTCGACTTCAGTAACAGCTATGGCAACGGAGTGCTTGGTTTTAGCGCGGCGGGACTCTCGCAGGGCTATTACATGCTCTCTGTCCAGGTCGGTTCGGAACATTCCGTGCAGAAGGTGCTGGTGAAGTAACCGATGAGGTGTAATTTGAGCCTTCCGACATGTGTCGGGAGGCTTTTTTTTATTTGTCCGCGACTTGCGGATTGTCGGGGGTTGTTCATATAGTGAATAGATGTAAAATGGCGTTTTATGCAGTTTTTTGGTGATTTTTTGCACGTGTTGCATTTGCCTACAACGGAAAAAGACGGCAAAAAGGCAAGGTAGCCCCCAAAAAAGGTTATTTTGTTCTCAGCTGTGATTCGCGTCACAGTGTTGCGTTGTTTAAGGAGATTAAGATGAAAGTCTTGCATTTGGGCTTTGCCGCCTTGATGGTTTCGGCTGCATTTGCCGCCCCGGACCCGAATTTCCACATCTATCTTGCGTTTGGCCAGTCCAACATGGAGGGCCAGGGCGATATCGGCCAGCAAGACAAGTCTGTCGACGAACGCTTCCAGTTGCTCTGGTCTGCAGATGCAGGGTCCTGTAACCAGAACGCGTCCAAGGGAAAATGGATCAAGGCGGTTCCGCCGCTGGCCCATTGCCAGGGTGCGAAGCTTGGGCCTGCCGACTACTTCGGCCGCACGATGGTTGAAAAAACGGATCCTCAGATCAAGGTGGGTATCATCTCTGTCGCGGTTGCCGGCTGCAGCATCAAGCTGTTCGACAAGGATAACTATAAAAGTTATGTCAGTTCGCAGCAGGGCCAGAGTTGGATGATCCAGCGCATTAACACTTATGGCGGAAACCCCTATGGACGCTTGATTGAAATGGCCAAGAAGGCTCAAGAAGACGGCGTTATCAAGGGCATTATCTTCCACCAGGGCGAAACGGACGCCGGTGACGGCAATTGGCCTCCTGCGGTCAAGAAGGTCTACAACAACATCATCAAGGACCTGGGCCTCGATAGCGACATCCCGTTCCTCGCGGGTGAAGTCCTGCGTAGCGGCGTGAGCAGCGGTGCGAACAACAACATCGCAAAGCTCCCGCAGCAGTCCAAAAACTTCTACGTGGTTTCTTCTGAAGGCTTCAACCAGGCCCTGGGCGATGGCCAGAACGTGCACTTCACCTCGCAGGAATACCGCGACTTCGGTAAGCGCTACGCCGAAAAGATGATCGAGGTGCTGGGCGACCAGCTCGACCCGGTGGTGGAGTCCAGTTCCAGCGCTGAGCCGGAAAGTTCTTCTGCCGTTGAATCCAGTTCCAGCGCTGAGCCGGAAAGTTCTTCGGCCGTTGAATCCAGTTCCAGTGCGGTCACTCCGGAATCTTCCGCTACGGTTGTGCCGCCGTCCAGTTCCAGCGAGGTAGGCCCCGCTTCTTCGACTACCGCCATCGACATCGTGACGGGTATTTCTTCCCGAATTGGCAAGGCTAGCGTGAATGCGGGTCGCGTATCTGTTCCGGTCCAGGTGAACGGAACCAAGGTCGTGGCGAAGGTCTACAGCATGCTCGGCAAGGAAGTCTTCGACTTCAGCAATAGCTACAGCAACGGAACGCTTGGATTCGGCACGTCGGGCCTCCCGCAGGGCAGTTACATGCTCTCCATCCAGGTCGGTTCTGAACATTCTGTGCAGAAGATGCAAATAAAGTAAGGTGTTTTCCCGAAAACTCCTCAGGGGCCTCTCGGCGTAAGCCGGGGGGCTCTATTTTAATCTATGGAAACGACCGTCAGCGTGTTGCCGGCCACCTTGAACTTGATTTCTTTTCCGGCAAACGGGAATCCGTATATGCGTTCGGGATCGTCCTGGTAGTGCGGGCGCGGGTCTTGCCGTAATACTTCGACGAGGGCGTCGAGCTTGCCTTCCGGTACTAGGCTCGCCATTTCGGGTGCGATTTCCACCTGCAGGCAGTCATATCGGCGTTCTTCCGCAAATCCGCCCTTCGCACCCTCGATGCAGTCGGCGTAGGGGAGGTAGGGCTTGATGTCCACGATGGGCGTTCCGTCCATGAGGTCGGCGCCGCTCACGACGATTTCGGGGCCATCCTTGCCGTTTGGGCGGATTTCCTCGATTTTGACGCAGCTCATCGCGAGGGGATTCGGACGGAAACTGCTGCGGGTCGCAAATACGCCTAGGCGCGTGTTGCCGCCAAGTCTTGGCGGCCGAACGGTCGGGTGCCAGGTGTCGCGCACGTTCTCGGAAAAAATCCAGAGCAGCCAGAGGTGGCTGAACCCTTCCAGCCCGCGCAAGGCGTCGGGGTTACGGAATTCCTTCTCGAACCGGATAGTCGATTTGAGGGTACGCAAAAGCCCGCTCTGACGCGGTATCCCGAACTTCTCGGGAAAGTCGCTCTCGATGCGGGCTATGACTTTGAAAAGGTATTCTTTCACGGATGTCTATTATTCGAATCCGCTGTCGAGGCCCTTGACGGCGTAGGCCCTGCGTTCGCCTGCGGAATTGATGATGATGGCTGCGCCAGACAGGTAGTTCGCCCAGTGCGGTCTCGGGACGAGTGTCATGTCGTATGTCCTGTAGTTGATGGCCTTGTCGGTCAGGTACGATACGAACGGGACGATGAATTCGTCATGGGAGCACACGACGCGCAGGCGCGGCATTTCGTCGTAGGACTTGGCGAGATAGGTCGAAATCATTTCTTCGCTCTTTTCGGCAAGGTCGTAGAAGGCATCGGCGAAGTTGCCGGTAAATACCCATTCGGAGATTACCTTGTTCGAACTGTAACCGTCGGCATGGTTGTATTCGCTACGCTTTTCGGAGTCCTTGGTGTACCAGCCGGCCTGGAAAACGTCGCTCGTGTCGTGCGGGAAGGTCGTCTGGCCTCTGCCGATGGCAATGTTCAAGCACGTCTGTTCCGTACGGACGTAGTCGGTGTGCGTGAAGGTGAACGATTCGGCGCTAACGAGCTTTTGGCCGACAGACTGGGCCTGCAGCACGCCGTCTTCGGTAAGGGCACTTTCCTTGGTAACGTAGGGTTCGCGTTCGCCGTGTCTCAGCACGAACACCACCTTCTCGTCGCAGCGCACGCTCTGGAACACGTTGCCGATGTCGGCAAATCCGTTCGTGTCGGGGACGACTTCCACGGGGTCGCCGTCCACGCAGGGGACCGGCGGCAGAACTTCGGCGGAGGATTCCGGGAGGGCCTGGCTGCTCGAGGAGAGGAGTGTCCCTGCATCGGAAGAAAGGAGTAGACTGGCGGAAGATTCCGGGAGCGTGGCTGAGGAGGCCGGGGTGATAGCTTCGGAAGAAGCCGGTACGTTCTCTTCCGGTGCAGAAGCCGAATCGTCCGAGCAGGCCGAAAGGGCGAATGCCGTAGCCAGGGTCAGTGACAAGCCTAAATATTTTTTCATGGGAATCTCCTTGGCGGTATTTTCCACTAAATCTATTTATTTGTTTCCTTGAATCAAGTAAATATTTTAAAATCGTCTACGATTTCGCGTTGTAGTTGGTGTCGTTCCTGCGCTTGAGTTCCTTGTTCAGCGGCCAGTAGATGCATGCAAAAAGCGCGTAGCCGCACAAAAGCACAATCCAGTGGTTCAGGTGGAGGAGCGTCTCGAGGTAGCGCATCTCGGCGAACATGAACGGCCCCGCGATAAGGAATAGCGGAAGCTGCCGGCACTGGTCGCCCAGCGAAAAGCGACTCTCGTAGCTCACGATGGAGTTCATCATCGGGAAACTCGTGCAGAACCCGCCCATGAGCCGCTTGATGAGCATGAGCCCTGCGACAACGCCCGCGATGGCGGGGGCCTTGATATAGACGGGCAGCGGGGTCTTGTAGCGAACGCCCGACTTGTAGCGCTGAGTCTGGAACATGATGACCCCCACGACAAAGTCAAAGACGCAGGCGGCGATAAAGTAGGGTTCCCCTTCCGGAATGCGTGGCATAAGGAAGGTCCCGAGCGCGACAAAGAAGGCGAGCCCGGCGGCAATCGAAGGGATTATGGGAAATTTTGCCTTGTAGTGCAGGATTCTCACGATATGCACGTACAAAAAACACATGAATCCGGAAATGGCGTTCGCCGTGCCCATCGGGAGCCCGACGGCGATGTAGGCGAACCCGCATGGGATGGGAATCGTGGCTGCGACGGCCTTGAGCTGGGGGTCTTTGGTGTAGGCGCTAAAGACTCCGAGAGCCGTGACCATGAAAACCAGCAGCCAGTCGTAGAAGGAAAAGCTTAAATTGAGCACATTTTGCATTAGTATGTACAAAGATAGAAAGTTTGTAACTAAATTATACGTAATAAGAAAATAAGGAGATTAACATGAAACTGATCCGGCTCGCCTTAGGACTGCCGTTCCTTTTTGCTGCGTGCAACCTCAATTCGTCTGACGAAGGGAAAAAGGAGGTCACGAATTTTGAAGATCTGCCTAATTGTTCTTCTGCGGGAACAACTTCCGGTACAAGCCTTCTGGGCGAGTCGGTTTACGTAGAAGAAGAGGAGGTGACGTATCTCTGTACGGAACGGGGCTGGGTCGTGTCGCGTGTCGCAGAATTTGACGCCCTCCCGACATGCCCGACCAGGCGCGGAACCAATATCGGGCTGAAAGTCTATGTCGATGCGGATTCGCTCACTTACCTCTGCGTAAACACGGGCTGGATCAAGTCTGACTCCACGGCGGAGGAAACGGAAATACCTGTTCCCGAGGTCGAGAATGTCTTGTTGCAAGGCGTGGCAAACGCCATCGGTCCCTTCGTGGTGGGGTCAGCGGTCTCCTTGCGCGAAGTTTCGCTTGATACCAAGACGGACACCCTTGTGCTCGCCGATTCCGCACAGCAGGGCTCTGTCGCGACAAAGTCAGGTGAATTCAGTATCCCGCGTGTGACAGCGTATACACGCTATGCGCTAGTTTCCGTGAAGGGCCTGTTCCGGGATGTCTTGACGGGGGCGGTCTCCGAGGATTCCCTCGAACTTCATGCGCTCGTGGACCTCTCCAACTCGGAATTCAAGGTGGACGTGTTCACGCATCTGCAGTTCGCCCGCGCGAAGGTGCTTATCAATAAGGGATACACCGTTTCTTCGGCGCTGGAACTGGCCGAGAAGGAACTGCTGAGTGCGTTCGGTTTAGATTCCGAAGACAAGGATGCGGCGGAGTTTGCCGTTGCGCTCCTGCTGCGTGCCGACCAGGACGAAGCCGGGTTCGCGCTTGCCATCAAGACGCTCTCGGAAGACATTGCCAAGGACGGCTCTTGGGACGATACTGAATTCAAGACGCAGCTCGCTGACTTTGCCTTCAATATCGAGAACCTCAAGATCAAGGACGAGGAATCCGGCGAACTCCTGCTGAAGGAGGCGGATTATCGCAGGAATCTGGAAAAGTTCGGCGTGTCGGCTGCTCCGGCATTCGAAGCTTACTTTACCAAGTTCTGGGTCGCCGATTACGGCCTTGGTGGATGCGGTTCCGCCCGTCAGGGCGCCGTGGTGCAGAACGCGGACGAGGCAAGCGACAGCGCAAGCGCCTATTTTGCTTGTGACAATTCCGCATGGCGCGTGGCCACGGATTTTGAACGCGATACCGTGAGCCTCGGCAATGCGTTGGACGGTACGCTCCATGTGGGCCATGTGGATGGCAAGAAGGTCTATGTATACGATACAACGGGAACAGGGATTGGCGAACCGACTCGCTGGGTCGAAGCCGACTCCATTACCTACGTCCTCGACAAGGCCTGTACGGACTATGACGACGTGGTGTATACGGTCGAAAAGACGACGGACAAGGATGATAACGACGTGTATTACGGCTGCTTCCAGCGCCGTTGGATTCCTGCCGGCCTTTATGTAGCCGAAATCGGTTACCTCTGTAACCCGGGGGCCAAGAACGTTGTCGAAAAGTTCAAGAGGGACGGCGCCGATACGTATGCCCGTTGCCGTGAAACCAAGACGGAACTTCCCGACGGCTCGGTGGATTACAGCTATGGATGGGTTGGAACCGATAAGGCCAACTATGACATGCGCGACAATGAATGCAATCTATACGAAATTGTCAAGAGTGGTTCCGAATACTTCTACTGCGAAGATTCCGTGAACGTGAACTTTAAGAAGGCTTCCGAAGAAGAGTCGGAACTAGGCGTATGCCGGGAATCCTCGAAAGGCTTAATCAAGACCTATAAGAAGGACGGCTCGGATGTCTACCGCGTCTGTAGGGAATGGGTCGATGATTCTTGGACGTGGGTCGAGACGGATTCCATTTCTTACGAGATTGGCAAGATCTGTGATGAAAATAAACTTGGCGAAAGGAACAAGGTTGGGACGGATACCTACGCCTGCGCATGCAATGTGTATGATATCGCATTGTCGGATTATAAACATGTTTACACGGTTGAGGGGTGCGCAGGTTTCCCGCTCAGTTGGTACAAGGAATAAGAGGGAGGGTAATTTATCATGAATTTCAAGAATGTTTTTGCAATGACTCTCGCATCTGCTGCTATCGCTTTGGCGCAGCAGGCTGCACCCGCACAGCAACCCGCTTCGGGCTTTGAAACTCCGGCCCAGGCCGCTCCGGCGGCAGAGACTCCTGCCGCCCAGCCTGCAGAACAGCCTGCCGTTGCGCAGGAATCCGCTCCGGCGGAGACTTCTGCACAAGCACCTGAGGCTGCTGCACCTGCGCCAGCCGCTTCTGCTGCTCCCGTCGCCCAAGCTCCTGTCGCCCAGGCCTCTGCAGCTCCGGCCGAAGCTCCGGCAGTGAAGGAAGAGCCCGTCCCCGAACCGGTCAGGGAACCCACTGCCTTCGACGTGCTGCATGGCAGCGCCTACAACACGGTCGGCAACGAAGCCGCTGCCGACAATGTCGACGGCCTTCTCGGACGTCCGGATTTGTTCTTCGGCAAGAAGTTCTTCTATATCGAACCGGCGGCCGAACGCGGTGTCGTTTCTCTCGGCAGGTTCTTTGCCGCCATGGACATCTCTGGCGACCTTGGCCGCGCCACTGCCGGTTATGCGTCCAACGGTTTCGGTGCCGAGGTGCGTCTCGGTCTTGGCCAGTACGCCATCGATGGCGACAATGGCAAAAAGAGCGGCTCCATTGCCGGTGACGACTGGGGATTCACCGTGTCCAAGGTACTTGGCAAGGTTGTCGCGGTCATCAGTACCGACTGGGAAACGTTCCAGGACGAGAACAATGTGGAACCCAAGGTGGGGAAGTCTACCGAAGAAGCCTACCGCGATCTGAATGTCAACATGACCGTTTCCAACGCTCCGTCCGGCATTAAGCATTTCTGGTCGGCAGGTGTTGGCTTTGTCCGTCACGAGAACGAACAGAAGGTCGGGGGTGACGTTGTGAACGACAACGTGGATTCGCATATCAAGGTGTCGCCGTTCTTCAATTACGGGATGGTCGCCATGCAGAATGCCAGGGCGAGACTCCTTCTTGGCCTTAATAGCTCTGTTCCGCTAGCCTTCTACGATGAACAGGAACGGATTGACTCTACGAGCGGCGATACCGTGAAGACGAAACTTACCGATATCGGCGTCGACCTTGCCCCGAATGTTTTGGGCGAGGTGTTGCTGGGCAGCCATGTGATGCTCTTTGGCGAAGCGACCTACAGATGGCGCGTGTTCGACTATACCAAGGGAACGGACGAAACGGATGACGAATACACCGCCATGGAGAGCGTCTCGAATCAGGTGCGCGCGACCGTCGGTTTCCGCTACCAGTACGAAGACTGGATTGCCTGCGAGTTCGCGTTCGGCGATTCGTTCTTCACCGATACCAAGTCCATCTTCAACGGCGAAGGCGTGTTCGTAAGTTTCGGCGGATTCATCTACTTCTAATCCCTATCTAGATTGATTTATGTATAGAAAGATTCTTTTCCTGGTTCTGTCCTTTTCGTTCTTGTTTGCCGCATGTGGCGATGACGACAGCAGTTCGTCGGGCGAGGCTCCCGCAAATGCTCCTAAAATTACGAGCGTTGAAACCTTCGACGACCTGGAGCCCTGTACAAAGCAACTCCAGGGAAGAGTCTTTTTTATAGAGAACGAGCAACTCTATGTCGTTTGCGTTGACGATGACTGGTTCGACGTAGATTCCTCCATGTTGGAAGACGTCCTTTCGGGCAAACTGCCTGACACGTCCGATTCGCTTGAAGGCGAGTTCGTAATGCCGGAGAATGTTGATTCGTCCGAGGTCGCAAAACTTCCCACGATCAAGGTTGAATCCGTGACTGTTACGGGATTCGCCCATAAGGGGCCCTTCGCGAGTGGCACATCCGTGACACTGTTCGGCCTGAACCGCCGTTTTGAAAAGACCAAGACCCGCTTTACGACGCGTATCGAAAACGACAGGGGCGCATTCACGATAGAGAATGTGTCCCTCGAAAGTCAGTATGCGCTGGTGCAGGTCTATGGGTTCTTCAAAAGCGAAGTCAGTGGGCAAAAGACGAGCGGGACCAGGACGAAGCTTTCTGCAATTGTTGACTTGAGTGCGGGCGGAATCGTGAACGTGAATGTAAACCTGTTTACCGATTTGGAATATGCCCGTGTAAAGCAGCTTGTAAAAAGGGGAAAGTTCAATGTCCCTGCGGCAAAGGCCCGTGCGACCAAGGAAATCCTTTCGTTCTTTGGCGTGAACGCTGCAGACAAGCCGACAGCGACGGATATTGCGCTGAGCAAGGCGGATGAATCCGCGAAGGCGCTCTATATCGCTTCGGTGCTGTTCCTGGGCGATTTGGAAATGGGTAGCCTGTGGTACCGTCTCGAAGGTATGGAAAAACGATTCGCGTTGAAGGGCAATCTTGATTCTGCCCAGTTCCGTGCGGAACTTGCCGACTGGGCGAGCCATGCGGACAGCCTTGACGGTTACGCCTCTATCCGCGAGAACATTGAATCCATGAACCTTGCCAACGCCGTGCCCGATTTCGAAACGTTTATCCGTAATTTCTGGGTTGCGGAATTCGGCCTTGGAAAATGCTCTTCGTCCAACGAAATGAAAAATGCTAAGAACGAGAACGTTTATAGCGCTACCTTCGGGGAACCCTATGTCTGTTCAAGCAACCGTTGGCGCCGTACATCAAAGCTCGATGTGGAACTAGGCTTCTGCTTCTCGTTGAAGAACGGGACATACAAGGAAAAAGCGGGCGAGAACGGAACAGAGTATTTCGTGTGCAAGAACGGGGCGTGGCATTCCATCAGTGCCGCAGACTACGAATTCAAGGAATGTACCGCCGAACGTGAACACGAAATTGTTGCGACAAAATCCATGGAGTACTTCACTTGCCGTAAAGGGAAATGGATTGGGACGGATGCCATTTCGTACCAGCTGGGCGAATGCACCGCATTGAGGAATTCGCTTGTCGGTAAGATTTCGGCATCGGCTGCCTACGTGTGCGAGTGGTATGGAAATGCAGGCGGATGGCGCGAAGCTAGCGAAGTGGAAGCTGAATACGGCGTTTGTGGACGAGACCGAAATGATGGCCATGTCTACAGGACCAAGGGCGGCAATTTCTTCCGCTGTGATGGAGCCATGTGGCAGAAATCAGATTGGTTGACTTACGAAAAGCAGAATGCCGGTGCCTGTACGGATAGAAAATTTCATGCGCTTTACATGACGGATGACCATGGATTGCTTGTCTGCGAAGATGGCGAATGGCGCGAGGCTACGCCTGTAGAAGCCCAATTCGGCATGTGTGATGCCGCCAAGCAGGATACCATGGTGTGGACGGGGACTTTTTATGCCAATGGCCTGGGCAAGATTCCGGATGAATCTGCGGGTGGCGACGGGGCGTATTTCCGTTGCAACAACGATACATGGGAACGTTCTGACAAGCTCCACTATGTTTATGGTGTAACCTGCAAAACGTCTTTTGCGTCGCGTTACGGGTCTCGCCGTATGTCAGATGACGGGTTCATGGATAGCGAAAGCAATACCTTCCTCAAGGAATGGTTCTTTGGGGGCGAACGTATGTCGCCTGAGGACGAACGTGTTTATTCGGGACTTTTCTCGATAGATGGGGAAGATTATTCCTATGTACTTTGCAAGGATGATTCCTGGCAAAAAATTAGTGCCTTGGATTTTGCTGCAAGGAAGGTCTGTGCCGATTCTGTCTATGATAGACGCCTGCGAGGGAAGGATGCGGATGGATATCCCATAGACCAGTATTTCAGGTGTGGCGAAAGTGGTTGGGAGTCTGTTCCCGAATGGCAAGCTACAGAGTGTGGGCCCGATAATCAAGGGGATACATTGAGAATGACTTCGGTCGAGAAATACGTTTGCCTTTCGTTCGGAGGTGAATATCAATGGCGCGAGACGTTTGTCGATGAACGTGATGGTACTACATACCGTATCGCAAAAATCGGAGATCAGGCATGGATGGCCGATAATCTGAATTACCGCTATACAGAGCCTACCAGAGGATTGGATTCCTCCAGCTGGTGCTTTAAGAACAATCCTGCTAATTGTAAAAAATACGGCAGGCTGTATTTGTGGAGCGCTGCAATCGATTCTACCAAGATTGCAAGCTATGGTTATTCCTACTGCGGTTATGGGACGTCTTGTAATTTTGAAAACGGGGTACAGGGAGTCTGCCCAGATGGTTGGCATTTGCCTTCCCAGACGGATTATGACGAATTAGATGATTATGTGAAGAGTCGCTCTTATGACTTGCAGGCGAAGGGGTATCCTGCATGGCCAAACGCGACTGATGCGTACGGATTCTCAGCCCGTCCTGCAGGGTTCTATGCAATTTCGTCAGCAACTAAATTCGGGTTTCAAGATTCGACGGTTCTTTACTGGAGCTCTCTCGAAAGAGATGGAGATTTCGCTTACCGGTTGGCTGTTACGTCATCGGCGTCGACCGTCATGGGTGCTATATCCAAAGAGATGGCCATATCGGTCCGCTGTATCAAGGATTAGTTTTCTCGGAGAAAAAAATGAACTGGAAAGGAATCTACACATTGGCTGTTTTCGCGGGAGCCTCCCTTCTTGTGGCCTGCGGTGACGACGACAGCAGTTCTTTCGAAGAGGAAAACAACTCTTCCGGCCAGGCTTCTGTCGAGACCTACGAAGACCTGGTTCACTGTACCAAGAGCCACTACGGCGAAATCGTGTTCGTCGAAGAAGAAAACGCTTATTTCGAATGTACCAGCGAAGACTGGATCGAAGTGGATTCCGCAACGGTCGACAGCATCCTCGCGACAAGCTCTAGCAGCGAAACGGACGAAGACAAGCCCAAGTCTTCCAGCAGCGTGAAGGCGGACAGCTCCGAAGTCGCGAAGATCGAAACCAAGAAGGTCGATTCCGTTACCGTATCGGGCTTTGCGCAGAAGGGCCCGTTCACGAGCGGCTCCGCAGTGACCGTGTATGGCCTAGACAGCGCACTCGAAGTGACCAAGACCAAGTTCACCGGGAAGGTTTCGGGCGATAGCGGTGCGTTCAAGGTAGAGAAGATTGTGCTCCCGAGCCAGTTCGCCCTGGTGCAGGTCTCCGGGTTCTACGCGAACGAAATTTCGGGCAAGAACACGAGCGGTACCAAGACGGCCCTCAATGCCATCGTCGACTTGAGCGCGAACAAGTCGGTAAAGGCCAACGTGAACCTTTTCACGGAACTTGAATATGCCCGCGCCAAGCATTTGGTGACGGCCGAAAAGTTTAACGTTCCTGCGGCGAAGAAGCGTGCGACCAAGGAACTCCTCGCTATTTTCGGGGCCAAGGCCGGTGACGACCTCACGGCGACGGACTTGAGCCTTTCTGATACGACTTCTGCGGGCATCGCGATGCTCGCGGCCTCCATCCTTTTGCAGGGCGACCTTTCGGCAAGCAAATTTGGAATTCGCCTGGAAGACGTGTCCGAACGGTTTGCCGCGACGGGCTCCATGGACAGCGACACGCTCCGTGCCGACCTCGCCGACTGGGCCTCGAGAGCCGATTCTGCCGACAACTTCGCCGGCATCCGCGCGAATGTCAAGAACATGAAGCTCGTCGCGACCGTTCCGGATTTCGAAAGTATCCTCTACACTTTCTGGACGGGCGTATACAAGCTCGGCGCCTGCACCGACAGCCTCGAGGAAACCATCAAGAAGAACGATAACAAGCAGAGCGACAACTACGGTGCCGGTTATGTCTGTACCAGCAAGCACTGGCACAAGGCCACTGCCCTGGATTCCGATCTCGGCCTCTGCACCGCGAAGATGGAAGGCTCCTTCAAGGAGTACAAGGGTGGCAAGTCGACCGAATACTACGTATGCTGTACCGGCACATGGCAAAAGATTACCGAGACGCAGTTCGAACTCAAGGAATGCACCGAGAAACGCGACAATGAGTATGTCAAGGCAAAATCTGGTGAGTACTTTGTATGTGCCGACAAACAGTGGATTGAACTGGACTCCGTTACCTACGAACTCAAGCTTTGCACCGAAAAACGTAAATTGGAACTGGCCAAGACCGAAAAAGGGGACAGCTACGTATGCGAATGGAACGGCAATAACGGCAACTGGCGCAAGGCGACAGCCCTTGAGGCAGAACTGGGCGTATGCGGTGGCAAGAATGCGGAATCCGGAAAAATCAGCAAGACGAAATCTGGCGAATACTACGCCTGCTCTGCGGGTGAATGGAAAAAATCCGATGAACCCTCTTTCCTTTTCGGTACGTGTGATGCCTCGCTCAAGGATTCTGTGCGTTGGTCCGGCACCTTCGTCACCAATGCTGATGGAAAACCTATTGGCTATGGAATAATCCCTCTGGATACTGCAGGAGTGACGGGCAAGTATTATGAATGCAATGGTTCCGAGTGGAAAGAATCCAACTTGGCAAAATACGTCTATGGCGTCAGATGTACCGAGAATACGATAACGAGCATGGTTGAACCCGGAATCATGTCGAAGTTTATCGAAATGAAAACTGTTGATGGGACTTCCGTCGCCAAGGATGGAGTGGAAGGTCTGGCTTACCTTTTGAGTATGAGTGTAATCTTGGATCATGATTCTCTTAATTACGTCCAGTGCAAGAACGGGATATGGAAGAGCATAGATAAAGTGTTCTATGATACTCGTGAAGCCTGTACGGCAACGAACGTGAATACGCTTAAAGACAAATATGCTTGCGTATTGGAAGATGGTGAATACCATTGGCGAGAACAGACTCCTGCCGAACTTGCGAACGGGGCGTTCTGTACGGCGGAACTTGCGGACGATTCTATCCATAATGGATACGTTTGTGAAAAAAATGGAAACGTTTATGCGTGGCGCGACCTGACTGACGGCGAAGCCGCGAACAAAGCGCTTTGTTCAAGTAAATGGAACGACAAGGTAGTCCACAATGGTTATGTGTGTGAAGCGTTGCCCATTTATGCGTGGCGTCGAGCAACAACAGCCGAAATTGCTACAGGAAAAGTATGCGAAGTGAATGCGGGGCGTACCGAAATCCTGAATGGCTATGTGTGTCAGTATGGGGATACAAATTGGCGAGCGGCAAGCAGCGTGGAATTGGAAACGGATACGGTGTGCGGGATGTTTGTCGATATATATTATAATACGGGGGCTGGCTCAAGGCCCAAACAGGTAACGACGTCGGGCGACCACCTGTTCGCAGGAAAATACGTATGTTCCCAGCGTGGACCTTGCGTGTCCAACAAAATACGTGGTTACTGCTGGCGTGAGGCATCGGCGTCAGAAAAAAGAATCGGCCAGCCGTGTTTCGCCGAAAAGTATAAGCAGTTTGCATTGTGGTCCGACGATATGTATCGTTGTACGGATACTACGGCGTTTATGTGGTCAAAATGGACGTACCAGACCATTAAGGACACCCGTGACGGAAGGAATGATTCTTATCGCATTGTGGATATCGGGGATACGGTTGTCATGGTGGATAATTTGAAATTCCGCCATGCCGAAGATTCACTTGCGAATTGGAAATGTTACGAAAATTTAAGCGCAAATTGCGATAAATATGGTGCCATGTATATATGGAGTGCTGCAGTCTCTGGGGCTTGCCCGGACGGATGGCATGTTCCCTCTCAACAAGAAGGGACGTGGCTTTGGAATCAGATTACAACCGAAGGGAAGGGATTCCCGCAATATATGAGTGAATCCTATGATCCCGAGCCGGGCGGCCAAATGTGGTGGACTTCTTCGTCCAAGAATTCCAGTCAAGCTTATATTATCGGATTTACTTCTAGTCACGACAACTATGCGCTGAAAGATAATTTCCTCTACCTCCGCTGCATCAAGAACAGACAGTAAAAATCACCCTAAAACATTCTTTCCCGATGGAGTCCGATATGGATTTGCTAAAAAAAACAGGCGTCGTGGCAGGTGTGCTGCTCGCGGCTCTTACCACCTTTGCTCTGACCGCCTGCGGTGACGACGACAGCAGTTCTTCGACGGGTGGAAACTCTTCGGGAGTTGCCTCGGTGGAAAAATATGACGACCTGCCGCACTGTACCAAGAACCGCTACGGCGAGGTGATGTACGTTGAGAATGAGGGCACCTATTTCGAGTGCGGAGGAGGTGACTGGACCGAGGTGGACTCCGCCAAGGTCGACAGTATCCAGGCCGAGTGCTCCAGCAGCGTAGAGGTCAGTTCCTCTTCTGTCAAGTCGTCCAGTTCCGTCAAGCGCGATGTTGCCGATACGGCAGTCGTGGAATTGGTTAAAGTCGATTCGGTGGCCGTATCGGGCTTTGCGCAAAAAGGACCGTTCGAAAGCGGTTCCGTCGTGACGGTGTACGGCCTCGACAGCCTCCTCGAAAAGACCAAGACGAAGTTTACCGGCAAGGTGACGGGCGATAGTGGCGCCTACAGCGTCTCTAAAATCGTTCTGCCGAGCCAGTATGCGCTTGTGGAAGTGAACGGCTTCTACAAGAACGAGAATACCGGCAAAAAGACGAGCGGCACCAAGGTGACGCTCGGCGCCCTGGTTGACTTGAGCGAGGGCAAGTCCGTAAAGGCGAACGTGAACGTGTTTACCGAGATGGAATACGCCCGCGTCAAGCATTTGGTGAAGGTCGAAAAGTTCAATGTCCCGGCCGCCAAGAAGCGCGCGACTCAGGAACTGCTTGCTGCATTCGGCGGAAACGACTCGGCAGACGTTGTTGCGACGGACCTGAGCCTTTCGGATACGGGCGCTGTAGGCAAGTCCCTGCTTATAGCTTCTATCCTATTGCAGGGCGACCTTTCGGCAAGCAAACTCGGAATTCGTCTAGGGAAAGTTGACGATCTCTTCGCTTCGACTGGTTCCATCAAAAATGATTCCCTCCTTGCGGAATTCGCCGACTGGGCAAGCGATATGGATGACGTCGGCAAATTTGATTCCCTCCGCGCAAACATCAAGGCGATGAATCTTTCTTCGAACGTCCCGGAATTTGAAGGCTTCCTTTACAATTTCTGGACAACCAACTACGGCCTCGGTGAATGCAACAAGGATAATGAATTCTACGTCAAGAAAAACGACAACAAGGCCAGCAGCTATTTTGAGAAACCATTCGCCTGTACTGGAAACCGTTGGCATGAAACCTCGGAAATCGATGCTGAGTTTGGGGTGTGTTCTTCTCTTATGGAAGGGTCCTATAAGCAGACGGCATTGAATGATTACTATGCATGCCACTCCGGAAAATGGCACAAGGTTACTGAAGTGGAATACCGCCTTGAGGACTGCACGGCCGAAAAACAAAACAAATACAGATCGGTTCTTTCAAACATGTATTTTGTCTGCCTCGATAGCCAGTGGCAGGAAATAGACAAGGTCACCTACGATCTCAAGCTCTGTACGGAAGAACGCCGGTTAGAGTTGGCCAAGACGCTGGATTCCAAAAGTTACGTGTGTGAATGGGACGGCCAAAAAGGGGCTTGGCGCAAGGCTACGGATGTGGAAGTAGATATCGGCGTATGTGATTCGATAAGAAATGGCCTTATATACAAAACGAATGCAGGTTCCTATTACTTGTGCAAAAACGAATCCTGGGAAAGTTCTACCGTGCGAGCCTACGAAATTCAAGCTCTCGGGGCTTGTGACAGTCAGAACGAATACACAATGATGGGAACTCCCACTCAAGGGCTTTTCGTTTGCGAATATGGCGCTTGGCGCCAGGCGGATGAAGTCGAGAGTCTGCTGGGAATGTGCCAAACGAAGGCTAGCATCGACACTGTATTCAAGGTTAAACTTGACGGCGCTACGTCTTATTACAAGTGCCACACGGATTTGTATTGGCAAGAGGTGACCGAATTGACCTTTAATCTCTATATGCTTGGTGCGTGTGGTAGTTCGAATAACTTGACGATGAAGGCGTCTGTGTCAATGGGAAACTATGTTTGTGAAAATGGAAGTTGGCGCAAGGCGACTGCCACCGAAAATTTGATAGGTGTGTGTACGTCTGCAATGGAGGGAGAATATGTTGCGTATAGTCGTGACGGATCTGGAGAAATTGTCTGGAGCTATTATCAATGTACAAATTTGACGTGGAGAGAAGTTTCGAGATCAACATATCTTTATAATAAGCCCGGAACGTGCAACTCAACTACGAAAAAGGATACGCTTACGTTGAGCGGTGTGAAATACTATTGCTACAATAATGTGGATGGTAATGGCTATTCTTGGCAAAAGATGGTATTGGTAGATTCTCGAGACAAAAAACAATATCCCATTGTTCGTATTGGTGACCAAATTTGGATGGCGAAAAACTTGAATTACCGGTATGTTCAAAGAACATATAAAGGTGCTGTCAAGGATTCATCCAGCTATTGTTATAATGATACCGCAAGTTACTGTAACGAATATGGCCGTTTCTATATATGGTCGGCCGCCATGGACAGCGTTGCTAAATTTTCTAATGACGGTAAGGGTTGCGGTGACAGCGTGTCTTGTCCGTCTGGCGCTATTGTGCGGGGCGTATGCCCGGAAGGCTGGCATTTGCCCAATAGAGACGAATGGGAAAGTTTGTTGAGGTCGGCCAGCATCGCCCGAAATGTGCGGGACACAAATGTTCGGGCTCTTAAATCAACGTCTGGTTGGAACTCGACCGGCAATGGTTCGAATGCTTTGGGCTTTTCTATGCTCCCTGCTAGCTATAGATTCGCTAGTGGGGCATTCGGTGGAATTGGTTTCTACGCGGATTTCTGGAGTTCGACAATAAACGGAAGCGCAGAGGCTTATGCGATAGAATGGTCATACGAAAACCATACTTATATAGAAGGTTTTAGAAAAGGTTATGCTGTGCCAGTCCGTTGCCTTAGAGACTGATATTTGACCCTAAAAAGCCCCTTTTCTTGCGATTAGGGGCTTTTTTTGGCCTTTTTTCTCTCGTCTCTCGTCTTTCGTCTCTCTTCTAATATCTATATTTTCCGCCAAATTGCATTTTTGACTGGGTCCTGTGACCAGATTCGCCAATTCCACTGGTGCAAGAGCAGGGAAACTCGGACAAAAACAT